>OKRU01003590.1_pt1 | contig 12215 bp, 4 predicted proteins | sample 1601131 | NCBI WGS metagenome assembly OKRU01 (sample SAMEA3541558, study PRJEB24748) | human gut metagenome | biome: human gut; feature: human-associated habitat; material: faeces | place: China | collected 2012 | reverse complement strand
TCATCAATTCGGGCAAGTTGAAAAACTTTGCAAAGCGCGTCCTTGCCCGGTAGCCTGTCCCCTCCGGGGCAAGCTCCAGCGCGGTGGTGGTTTCTCCAAAGCGGCTTGCCCAGCAATCGAAGTGTCCCATACCCATCTCTTGCAGCCGGTCATGCTGCAAATAGCGCTGGATGGTGTAAAGCTCTGTCATGGAGTTGGAAACCGGGGTGCCGGTGGCAAACACCACGCCGCGCCCGCCGGTCAGCTCATCCATGTAGCGGCACTTGGAGAACATATCCGAGGATTTCTGCGCATCGGTGGTGGAAAGCCCTGCCACATTGCGCATCTTCGTATAGAGGAAAAGATTTTTATAATTGTCCGACTCGTCCACAAACATCCTGTCTACGCCAAGTTGTTCAAAGTAAATCACATCATCCTTGCGGTCGCTGGCTTGCAGCTTTTTCAGCCGCGCCTCCAGCCCCTTTTTCGTGCGCTCCAAGCTCTTGATGGTGAAGCTGTTGCCGCCTGCGAGCTTGGTATCCTGAATACCATCGGTGATTTCCTCAATCTGCTGGTGAAGGAGCTGTTCCTGCCGCTCCGGACTGATGGGGATACGCTCAAACTGGCTGTGGCCGATGATAACGGCGTCATAGTCGCCGGTGGCGATACGGGCGCAGAATTTCTTGCGGTTGTGGGTTTCAAAGTCCTTCTTGGTAGTGACAAGGATATTGGCCGAAGGGTAGAGCCGCAGAAATTCGGATGCCCACTGTTCCGTCAGATGGTTTGGCACGACAAAAATGGATTTCTGGCACAGTCCCAACCTCTTGGATTCCATCGCAGAGGCTACCATTTCAAAGGTTTTTCCCGCGCCAACTTCGTGTGCCAGCAGCGTATTCCCGCCGTACAGCACATGGGCGATGGCGTTTTTCTGATGCTCCCGGAGGGTGATTTCCGGGTTCATACCGGAGAAAACGATGTGGCTGCCGTCATACTCGCGGGGACGAGTGCTGTTCATTTCCTCGTTGTATTGCCGTACCAGCGTTTCGCGCCGCTCCGGGTCTTTCCAAATCCAGTCCTTGAACGCATCCCGGATAAGCTGCTGCTTCTGCGCGGCAAGGGTGGTTTCCTTGGCGTTGAGGACACGGCGCTCCCGTCCGTCTGCGTCCTCAATGGTATCGTAGATGCGAATATCGCGGAGGTTCAGCGCATCCTCCAGCAGCCGGTAGGCGCTGGCGCGGTCTGTGCCGTAGGTGGTGAACGCCGCCACATCGTTGTAGCGCACCATGCTCTTGCGGGAAACCTGCCATTCTGCGGTGTACGGGACATAGCTGATCTCGATCTGTCCGCGCAGATAGCGGGGCGTTTCAAAGGTTTCGTACATGAATTGCTCGATGTACTTCTTGTCAAGCCATGTCGCACCCAGCCGCACTTCGATTTCACTGGCCTCAAGGTCTTTCGGCTGGGCAGCAATCAGGGCGTCCACATTCCCGGCGAAGAATGGGTCGCGCGCTGCCACGCGCTGCGCGGTACGGAGCTTCTGCCGGACGTTGCCGGAGAGATATTCGTCCGCCGTCTGCCAGCCCTTCGCCCAATGCTCGCCGCCGTCCTCCAAGTCAAACGGGCCACTGTTGGGTTCCTTGTAAATGACGCCCTTCAAATCCTCAACGATCTGCGGGATTTTCTCGCTGCCGCCCATGAGGGAGGCCATAAAGTCGAGATCGACGCAGGCTTTTTCTCCGATGCAGACAGCAAGGGCTTCGCTGGCGGTATCCACAGAATCTACGCTGCGCTGCTGCTTGATGGTGCGCTTGTGGAACATATCCGCCTTGCGCTCCAGCTTTCCGTCGTCATCCAGCACTTCCAGCGAACACAGGAGATAGTATGAGGAATCGTCAGAGAACGCAAGACGGTTCGCACGGTCATTGATCAGGCCGTGTTTTGCGGAGAACGCATCATAGAGGCGGTTTAGCTCGGTCTGCGCTTCCTGAATCCGGCTTTCTGCGCTGTACTCGTCCATTTGCAGGGCAATCAGCTCATTCACGCAATCCCGCAGCTCGACCATGCCCTTGACACGCTCGGCGGCGGTGGCGTTCAGCTCCGGTTTGACCATGCGGCTATTTTCCCGGTAGTACACCTCGCCGCCCACCACGGTGTAGGAGTAGTTTTTCACATTGGGGTCTGCGGGGATAGACGTGTCGATCTGTTCGCCCTCGCCCAGCTCTGGCAGTTCCGCCTCCTGATAGGTGCCGCGAATGTTTTTCACGGCATCATGGAGCTGATCTGCAAGCGCCAGCCCCTCAATGGGGACAACGGTGAAATCCTGCTTGCCGTATTGGGTGCTTTCGGAGGTCTGCCTGCCTAAAATCATCTCCGGGTGGTCAACAAAATAGCGGTTGATGGCAAAGCCATCCTCGTTCTGGCCGAGGTGTACCCAATCCGGTTCGATCTCAATGGGACGGTCACGCTTTTGGAGAAAGAGAATGTCCGAAACCACATCCGTACCGGCGTTGGCGCGGAACGCATTGTTGGGCAGACGAATGGCACCCAGCAGCTCCGCCCGCTGCGCGATGTACCTGCGGACTTCGGGCGATTGCTTGTCCATCGTGTAACGGGAGGTCACGAACGCAATCACGCCGCCCGGTCGCACCTGATCCAGCGTTTTTGCAAAAAAGTAGTCGTGAATGGAAAAACCGAGCTTGTTATAAGCCCGGTCATCTACCTGATATTGTCCGAACGGGACGTTGCCCACGGCGAGGTCATAGAAGTCTTTTCTGTCCGTTGTCTCAAAGCCCGCGATGGTAATGTCCGCCTTGGGATAAAGCTGCTTGGCAATACGTCCGGTGATGCTGTCCAGCTCCACGCCGTAGAGCTTGCTGCCCTGCATTTGCTCCGGCAGCAGGCCAAAGAAGTTGCCGACGCCCATAGACGGCTCCAGAATGTTACCGCTCTGGAAGCCCATATTGCCGACCGCTTCATAGATCGCCTTGATAACGGTGGGGCTGGTGTAATGGGCATTCAGCGTGGACGCACGGGCGGCAGCGTATTCCTCCGGGGAAAGTGTGGCGTACAGCTCTGCAAACTCGTCCGACCAGTTTGGCTTATTCTCGTCGAAGGCATCCGCAAGACCGCCCCAGCCCACATAGCGGGAGAGGATTTCCTGCTGCTCCGGGCTGGCCTGTAAGCCCTCAAACTCCAGCTCTTGCAGGAGTTGGATAGCCGCCATATTTGCCCGAAACTTTGCTTTTGCGCCGCCGACGCCGAGGGCATCATCGGTGATGTGGAAATTCTGCGCGTCGCGGTGGCTTGCCGCCTTGAAGTCAGCGTAAGCGGCCTGCTCCGCAGCGGCAACGCTGGGAAAGCCCTGCCACTCGCCGTCAACGGGGATAGATACCGCAGGACGGTGTGCGGGAGGCTCGTCGATCTCGGCCTGAGAGATGGCATCATCAAAATCCGGCACAAACTCTCCCATTTCCGAGAGTGCCGCTCGACCTTCATGCTCCAGAATCAGCCTTTCTTCCTCGTTCATAGCAGGAGGTTCAGGCTTGGCGGGTTCCGCAGAGAGCGGGTCATGCTCCGGCTCGTCAAAGCGCAGGGTGCGAATCTCCACATCATAGGGGAGGTTGTTTTTGTCAGCGGGATACACCGCCACGGTCTGCTCGGTGTAGGCGGGTGCCTGTTCCGGCTGCGGATACCGCTCCATGAGCCGTGCGAAGCTCTCCCTGCTCTCCGCACGGGAAACGGGATAGCGAAACGACGGATCGCGGAGAGAAATATCAAAAAGACCGATGCTCTCAATAATAAACGGCTTGCCGTCCTCCAAATATACCGTATCGCCTACGGAATACGGGAACGGTTCTCTCTGCGGGACAGGAGCTGTTTCGGGAACGTCTGTAACTGCTTCCCCTGGCTCATGCCAGCGGTATTGCTCCACATCCTCATCCGAAACATGAATGAGGTCGCTGAAATCGAGGTTTTCCAGCTCGTTGGTAATAATCTCTTGCAAAGAGCCGTACTGCCGGGTTTCCAGATGCTCGTCATCCAGATAGCGCTCCAGCCGGTAATTCACAAGGTCAATGTTCACCTGAATGGGAATCTCATCGTCGGTGACGGTGGTGTAAGCGACGCCAATCTTGGTGGGGTCGCTGAAATCCGCCTCTGAGTCGTATTCACTCCGGCAGAAGTCGGAGATCAGTCCCTTTGCACGTTCCATGAGCGCCTGCTCCGCAACACGCTCCGCATCCTGCATCACACGCTGGATAAATGGATCGCTGTTCAGCTTTTCGGGGTCAACTACTTTGCCGCCCACGATGCCGCGCTCGGCGAGGGTTTCCCGAATGGCAACAGGGTCAATATCATCGAAATTGTCGCGTTCCGCCTCGGTGTAGAATTTATCCTCGCGGATGAGCTGCGCCAGTCGCCGCTGCACCTTCGGCCATGTCAGTTCGGCGGTTTCCGGGCTTCCAGCGCGGACGATAAAGAGATTGTTGCCCTCCTTGCCGCCGTACTCGTGAGCAAGCCATGCAGCAGTTTCTTTTTCACGTCCGTGCTGCTGCATATACCGCACTACGGCGTGTTTGCTCTCGATATTTCCGTTCCATGCACGGAGTGCATCGTCTATATCGTCCTGCGAGAGCGGGCGCAGCAGATCGTGAAGCCGCTCATAGGTTCCCTCAAAAACCTCCTGATGTAAGCGGCTGCGGAATTCTGGAACATCCGAAAATAGCCGGATAAGCTCCATATCTTTTGAATTGAGAACGGCACGGCGCACAGCGGCATTACACTCGATTTCCGCATTTTCCCGGTCAGAGTGACCGCAGGCGTTGCGATAGGCCGTATCCTCCGAAACCGCTGCCATCACCACCGGCCTGTAATGCTCCAAACGTTCCTGCACCGTGGGCTGAACTTGCTCTGCGGCGGGGTCGCGGAACACCCTCGTGCCGTCCGCGCCGAACTCTGCTTCATAAGCATTGATGGCGGCTTCTGCTTCATGGTCGATAGAGCGCAGCGTGTAAATGTGGCGCTCACCTCTAAAGTCTGGCGCTTCGGCAATCGTCACATCATACTTATCGCGCAATTTCTCTACATACATCTCTAAATTGTGCGACGGTACGCCGCACATCTCCACACGGCCAGCACCGGGGATCGCTCTTGTGGTAAGGTTGAGGGCAAGCAGCTCCGCCGCCTGTTTTGCGTCCTCGCCGTACATCTCGAAGAAATCGCCCACCTGAAACAGCACGATGTCGTCCGGGTGGGCTTCCTTGATGGCATTGTAGTCGGTCTGTGCCTGTGTTGGCAGTTCACGCTCTGCTTCCTTTTCCCGCTGAAGCTGGGCGTAGCGCTCCTTTTCCCTTGGAGAGAGGAAGCGGTCCTTCTGAATGAGGCTGTCAATCCTTGCGGCCACCTTCGTCCAGCTTAGCTCCACATTGGCGCAGTCTGCCTTTTTCAGCGTAATTCCGCGGCTGTCGTGGCTTTCATCACTATGGGATGCACCGGAAACGGCATGGGAGCGCCCGCCTATGCCGTACTCATCTTTGAGGAAAGCTGCCTTTTCCTTGCCGGTATGGTCGGCGGTGAAGTATTCGTAGATCCTGCCCTTGCCGCCCTCGACACCGCTGCCGCGATCCAGCGCGTGGTCGATCTCGTCCTCCGTGATGAAGCGTGCCAACTCCGGCACGGCGGTCATATCGGACGAATACTCCCTGCGGGGCAAAGGCAGCTCCCGCAGGCTCTGCCAAATCTGATCGAGCTTGTGATAGTGGAATCGCAGCAGGCTTCTGTCCTGCTCATGGGCGGCGTAAAACTGTGCGAACTCGCCGAAGAGCGTGTCGCGGAAGGAAGAATCCGTCAGGCGTTCGGCAAGGCGCTCCGTTTCATCAGGAAATCCGCCGCCCCGCAGCGTATCCATGCAGGAGAGATAGCCCTGTTCCCGCGCCTCGTCGCTCAGGTCGTGTTTCAGATACCAGAGGGCTTGTGCAAGCTGCATCCGCTCATGCTGCCCTGCCTCGGCAAGCTCCACGTTGGAGGCATACGCGCCGCTGTCCATAAGCTCAGAAATGCGCGCGGCGGCGTTCTGCCATGCGATTACCTGCGCGCTGCGCACATACTCCGCGCTCCTGCCGGGGGCAATGTGGATGCCGTCTACGGCGTACCACGCGGAAAGCTCGCCCTCCGGCGTCTTAAAGCCGTTGCCGCCGTGAAAGGTGCTTTGCAGCAGCGCGGCAATGTCCTCCGTGGACTTCTGCTTCTGGAACGCGGCGGCAATGACCATGCGGGTATCGTCCGAATTGCCGCCCAGCCGCAACACATGGTCAAGCTGCGCCTGAGAAACGGAAAAAGCGAAGGGCGTCTGTGCGCTCTCCGCTTCTTCAATGGATACAATTTGTTCCGCTTCGGTGGGGAAAAAGGATAGCTGACCGCCCCGTGTGGGGTGTTCTGTTATGCGTAGATCAGCTCCGCGAGAATCACTTCCTCCGCCTGCGCCTTGCAGGTGTTCATCAGGCCCACCCATTTCATCGGGTCGCTGGCTTTCAGAGCTTCCGTCGCTCCGGCCTCCGCCGCCAGCTTCGGCATCATCTGCTCTAAGCGGCTCTGCGCCGCCTGCTCGATCTCCAGCAGGTGCGGGAACAGGGCTTCCTCCAAGATCATCTGGTTCCAGAGGATGGGCCGATGCTCCTTCAGGTACTTCTGGCGCATCCGCCCGTACTTGCCGAGGGGCTGCTCCGGCACCTCGATCTTCAGGTCGGGGATCATGTAATCTCCGTTCATCGTGTAAGTCAGGTTGTTCTCCATGCTCTGCCGTCCTTTCCGCGCTGTGTTCGCGCTCATAATTTCGTATGGTGACTTCGATCTGCCGCAAAACCTGTTCATTGATCTCGCTGACCGCCGTGCCAAGGGCTGCCACCGTGCGAGGGGTGTTGAAATCAAAGATGCTGAAAAAATCCTCGTGTTCAAAGTGATCCTCCGGCTGCATCCCGCAGCGGGACATGAGGGAGTAGGTGATGCTGACCACCGCGGCGTTTTTGAACGCCACCTCGATGTTGTAATCATCATACTCCTCCAGATAGGAATCCGCAACGATGCCGAGGATGTCGCGGGAATGGTCGCGCCAGTATTCCGCAGCAAGCTGAGAAGCGACGTTCTCGAACTGCTCCGCAAGGCCGTTTTTGCCGGAAACGCCGTAATTACGCTCCAGCATGGCGCTCACGCTGTCGGTATGCGCGTCTTTCAGCTCCCACAAGTTGACGCGGCGGGCGTTTTCCTTGCCGCCGGTGTCGGAAACGTCAAAGACGTATTTAAGCCGCGGCTTGTAGCCGGTAGCGTCAATGAGGGCGATGCCCGTGCTGCCGCGCCGGACATAGCGCCCCATCTTCTCATTCCAGAAGTCATACTCCGCGCAGGCGGTGGCCTCCGGGCGCTGCATATAGATCATGAGCTGCTCGTTGTAGGGGTATTTATACAGCCTTGCGGCGGTGGTCAGGAACGCCGTCCACGCTAAATGGCTGCCGGTGATCTGCCGCGCGGTGCGCTCCGCCTGCTCCGCGTAGGCTTGCAGTTTGTTTGGCATAAGCAAAATCCTCCCTTCATGGTTTTATCGTGGTTTTCGTTTTTTCATAGGAAACGCGCCGGATGATACGTTCCTCATCCGGCGCGCTCCCAGCGGCAAATCTGCGTTTTTCCGGCTCTTGACCGTAAAACTGTCTGTTTTTGCTCAGAGGTCAAAATCCGGCGTCAGGTCAAGGGCGGCGTACTCCGCGTCGGTAATGCCCCGCAGCTTTGCGAGGGCGCTGTCCGTCAGCTCCCGCAGCTCGGCTTCCTCCGCGTCCAGATACCCCCACATTTCTGTGAGAGCCGCAATCAGGCCCTCGCGGGTGCCGTCTGCGTTGTAGATGCTCATGAGGTTGATTTCTTCATGGGTAAATGGGTTGTTTTTCATATCAAAGCTCTCTTTCCGCGCTCCGTTTGGGCGCTGTCTTGTTTTTCGCCTGCTCCGGCGTCTTTTCCCTGAGCTTTTCCAGCACGGAGGGCTTCTTCTGCTCGCGGTGGGAGGCCGCAGCCAGCTCCGTCAGGGAGATGGAGAAGCCGGCCTTGACCTGCGCCTCAAGATCGGCCACGGTGGGCTGTTTGGGGCCGTTGTTGATGATGCCGTCGATCATGCCGTAGTCGTCCTCCAGCAGCATCTCCGCGTTTTTGAGGTAGTTCTCCGGCTTGAGGAAATTGGGAAGCTCCCGGAAGCCGATGCTGTCAACGTAATGACAGGATACTACGCCGTTTTGCTTTAGGGCAACGATGTCGCTGACCGACAGGCTGTGTCCCTTGAAATCCGCAGGGTGATTCACGTTGAACCGCTGATAAATCATATCCAGATTGGTTCTGGCATTCCCATAATCCATAAACCCTCCGGTGTAGATCGCGTCGTAGCCGTCGCGCTCCGGCGTGACGCCCTTGCTCTGCAAGTAGTCGTAGTTCATGAAGCGGTAAGCGTCCAGCTCACCGCCGCGCCGAATCTGGTAAATGAGGAAAGCGTCCTGCGGGTTTTCCAGAAACAGCTTTTCCGTGTCTGCCTGTTCGCGCAGCGTCACAACGCCGCGCACCGCGTCCCATTCCTCACGCTCCACGCCGAACACGCCGGTGTGGGAGGAAATGTCCTCGGCGTCCAGCGCCATGGCCTCGGTGTTGTCGCCGTAGAGCAGGAACACGGGAACGTCCTGCATGAACAGCTCCATGGCACGCTCCTTGGTCAGCGGCAGCATGGCGTTGCCGTCCGTGTAGCCGTACTGATACATTTCCAAAAAGCCGATGCCGGTATCCGGCATGGGATAGCCCTGCTCCAGCTCCGGCAGGGGCGGCAGCTCATCCTCAACATTCGGCGTTTCTGTTTCAACCTCCGGCTGCGGTTCCTCCTTTACCCGCCATTCCTGACGGAACAGGCCGTTGAAGCGTTCCAGAAGCCCATGGGAGCCGTCGTCGATGCCGATCTCGTCTGCCAGCTTGACAAAATCCTCCAGCTCCTTCCGCAGCTCTGCGTCCTCACCGGCAAGCAGCCTGTCCGCCACTGCCTCCGCCGTTGGTCTGTCCGCGCTGTCGGGAACGTTCAGATCCCGACGCAGGAACGCCGCGTAGTCGGCGGCAAAGGCCAGCGCGTCGGCGCGGGAGGGCGGGATGGTGACAAGCTCGTATTCCGTGTCCTTGGGAAGCTCGACGCCGCGCTCCTTGCAAACCTCCGCAAAATGCTTTTCCACGTCGGTGATGATGCCGTTTGCGGTCTTGCTGATGGTGTCCAGACTGGCACGGAACTCCGGCAGCTCGGCGTTTTTTGACCATGTTGCCACATAGCCGAAGCTGTTCGCGCCGGTTTCAATGCCGAAATAGGCGCAGACCATGAAGGAGATGCTTTCGGCCTCCACTTCCTCGGTATTGCGGCTCTTATGCCTGCGCTCCTCTGGCTGCTGCAAGCCGTAATTGTGGAGCTTGGCGTGGGCGATCTCATGGACGGCGGCGGATACCGTCTGCACCTCGCTCATGCCCTCCCGCAGCGTGATGCTCTGGGATTTGGGGCTGAAATAGCCGTCCATATCCGCAGACAGCGGCTTGAACTCCACCGGCACGGGAGAGGACCGGCGCAGCGCCTCCATGAACGCCTCATAATTCTCCACGCTGCCGGTCAGGTTGGCGACGGGACTGGCCACGCGCTCCGGCAGGGGTTTTCCGTCCGTCTGGGCGTAGTCGAACACCTTCACCGGGCGGAACATGGGGATCTCGATCTCCTTTTCCTCGGTGATAACCTTGCCGTCCGCGTCCAGAATGGGCAGTTTAGTGTCCGGGTCGAGCTTTTCCTGCTCGATTTTCTTCTTATACGGCGTAGGCGCGATGATGGTGATGCCCTTCTCACCCCGCAGCACATGGCGGGAGAACTTGTCCCGCCAGCGGTTGTAGCCCGCCACAAGTGTGGCGTCCGGGCGCTGCAAGTGGATGAGCGCCTGATTGTTGAGGGAATAGTTGTGAAACCGACTCATGGTGCGCAGGTAATTGCGGTACTTTTCCATATCGCCGGATTCAAAGATGTCGCGGATGCCCGCCTCGATGCGGTCGGTGATCTCCTTGAGCTGTTCTCTGTTTTTACCGGGTTTCTCTGGCATAGGTTCCTCCTTCCGTCAGGTCGATACGCAGGAGCTGAAGCCCCCGCGAAAGATATTCCCATAAATCCGTTTTTCCGCAGAGATAGCGGATGTCGCCTGCCTTGTCCTGCTCCCGCAGCGTCCACAGGTCCGCCGCCCACCGGACAAAAACAGCGTCCGGCGCGTTGAAGGGCTTTTTGCGGCGAAGATAGAGGCTGTGCCGCCCCAGCACCATGATCGTGCAAACGGTATTGACCACATCGAGAGAGCAGGCGCTGAGTACGGCGATCCTCCGTTCATAGGAGGCCGCTTCCAGCAGCTCGCGCAGCGCAGGCTTGGCATTTTCAATCAATGCCGGATAATCTGCTCTTATCGGATACGGAGATTTTCGTGTCATAGGCACTTCCTTTCATTTCATGGGCTGTTTACCCCTAAAATGGCAGCGCCCGCGCAAGGGTATGCTTTCCTGTGCGGGCGCTCGGTTCTCATTCGTTTTCGGAGTATATACTCCTTGCGGGCGGCGTATATCCGGCGTTTTTGGCGCGTTCGCTGGCGGCCCTGCGCCGCTCGTCGCTGAACGGCTCCCGGACGCTGACGCAGCTTTTCGGCACGGCGTAGCTGACCGCTCCGGCGTGGACGACCCTATCCGGGTACACCTTGTCCGGGTATTTCTCCGCAAGGCGCTTGAGCTTGCGTATCAGCTTCGGGTCGTGGGTGTAAATGCTGGCGGTGGATTCTTCCTCGTTGTAGAGGATGATACTTTCCTGCTCCAGCTTGGAGAGCTTCATGTCCTCGCCCCCTTGTCAAATTCCAAATGGAAGCGGACGCTCTCGCCGGTATCCTCCAGCACCACCGCCGCGTCATAGGTGCCGCCGGTCTTTTCGGAGTAGAGGCCGGTGAGCTTCACCCGCCCCTCTGCCAGCAGCGCGGCGGCGACCTTTTTTGTCAGAGCAGCGCGCTTGGCGGCAAAGAACTTATTGTCCCGCCACAGCCCGAAGCGGCAGTCGTTTTTCTCGCAGAAGAAGCCCTTTTTGCTCTCGGTCACGTCGCTGCCGCAGCGGGGGCATTTGCCAATGACCTCACGGCCGGAGGGGAACAGCACCTCCGCGCCGGAGATGACCTTGTAGGTTTTTAGCAGCTCCGTGAGCATATCCGCAATGCCGGTCATGAACTCGTCCGGGGACAGCTCGCCGCGCTCCACCTGCTGCAAGCGGTATTCCCATTCGGCGGTGAGAAGCGGGGACTGTAACTGCTCCGGCAGCACGGTGATGAGGGAAACGCCGGTATGGGCAGGCACAAGGCTGACGGCCTTCTTCGCCCGCTTGCGCTCCACAAAGCCCGTGGATACCAGCTTTTCGATGATGGCGGCGCGTGTGGCGGGCGTTCCCAGCCCCTTCCGTTCCGCTTCTTCCGGCATATCTTCCTTTCCGGCAGTCTCCATGGCGGAGAGCAGTGTATCCTCCGTATAATGCTTGGGCGGTGTGGTCTTGCCCTCCTTTACGGCAGCTTCGGCGCACTCCAACACCTGTCCCTCCGACAGCTTCGGCAGTGCGGCGTCCCGCTTTTCCTGCGCGAGATACCGCTTCCAGCCGGTATCAAGGACGGTTCTGCCTTTAGCGGTGAACTCAGCGCCGCCGCACTCCAGCGTAACGGCGGTTTCTGCATAGTGGTGAGCGTCGCTGACCGCACGGAGAAGCTGCCCCGCCACAAGGCGCAAAAGCTCGCGCTCGCCCAGCGGCAGGACGGAGGTATCCGCCTTGCCCGCGCTGGCGGTGGGGAGAATGGCGTGGTGGTCGCTGACCTTGCGGCTGTCGCAGCTCTGTCTTGCGTTCACACGCTCCGGCGCGGCTGCTTCGCAGATGACGGCGGCTACGGTCACAAGCTCCGGCACAGAGGGTTCCAGATCGTCGGTGAGAAAGCGGCTGTCCGTGCGGGGATAGGTGCAGAGCTTCTTTTCATAGAGCGCCTGCAAGTAGTCGAGCGTCTGCTGTGCGGTATAGCCCAACGTGCGGTTGGCCTCCCGCTGGAGCGCGGTCAGGTCGTAGAGCCGGGGCGCTTTCTCCGTTTTCTCCGTGCGCTTCACCGCCTTGACCGTGACCGGCTGACCGGCGCAGGCGGCGG
>OKRU01003586.1_pt1 | contig 12221 bp, 9 predicted proteins | sample 1601131 | NCBI WGS metagenome assembly OKRU01 (sample SAMEA3541558, study PRJEB24748) | human gut metagenome | biome: human gut; feature: human-associated habitat; material: faeces | place: China | collected 2012 | reverse complement strand
ATGCGATTGTGGATTCTTTATTAAATCGATTCGTTGAATTTGTTCGACGTCTATATACGATCCATTCCACACACAGCAATAACAACACAATAAGGATCAGTGGTCTTACAAGCATCCTCTTGCCATACAGTTTGCTGACATTTTCCGTTGTCACAGTCTGTTTTCTGCCATTTTGTGTGATGTGTACCCGATTCGTGCACTTAGATTCCTTCTCAGGAAATGTCACCGCAAAATATTTGGTGGATCTCTTTGTGTCCGTTACCGTCATATGGTATAGACCGGCCATCCTCGTATCAGTATATACTGCCTGCCCCTGTGCATTTTGATCAGCAACTGTCTGTCCTGCCGGATCTTGCCAGCGGATAGATGCCTGCTTACCACTGCCAAGCTGCAGGGTGACCGTATCTCCCGGCTCGTACGATGCTGCATCAAAAGACATCGTCTGCTCTGCCTGCGCCAAAATCCCCTGTACTAACACCGGAAATTCCATTTGCAGAGGAAGGTCCGAATTGTGCAGATCGAAACCAAGCACCGCAACAACGCGATCTTGAAGCTTTCCAAGATAGCCAACACACTGATTTCCTTCCCCGGCAAAAGAATATGCCCACGACGGAAGTGCGTAGCGAAATCCTTTGGCTGCACTGACCGTAAACGCCTCCAGATCCTGTGTAATATTACTTTGCGGAAACGTAATTGATCCATTTTTGAATGTCTGTACTTTACGAACTAAAGTCTGCTTTCCGATCACCACCTTATCCGATGGTGCGAGTAATATCACATTCTCATTATGATACCATTTCGTCGGCATAACTCCATCGTATACGATGAAATCATATGCCTTGTCCGGATTTATGTTTTTTGTCCGAGTTGTTTGTTCTACAGTTATAGAATCTTCCAGAGACAATGCCCTTTCCATAAAACTGTTTTGTTTGGATACCAATAATACCGTCTTTTTCTTCTGTCTTTCAATCATTTCATAGACCGTATTATCGTGTGAATTGCCGTCCTCTGCTACAATATGAGCTTTCAAATACCCCTTGCTTGCTGTCAGTTTCCGGAAATGACTGTTCGTTGTCGTCTGGAAGGTGATCGTCTTACTCTGCCCCGCCTTTAGCGATACGGTCTGCGCATCAAATAACGTGTCGCCCAAATACAGTTCTACATCTGTCTCAAAATCTTTCTCTCCGTAATTTGTAATACCGGCCTGTGTTGTTATTTTATGTTCTGCATCCGTCTGATGGGACAACCAGCTTAAACCGGCATTCGTCGTCCCTTCCTGATCGGTCAACGCAATAATATCCGCATTTAACTTTCCTACATCAGCATCACTATCGGTAAACCCGATCACTTTATAGTTATGCCACTGTTTCACAAGCGGTGTTACAATCTGCAAAGAGGCCTCTAAGCTCCCGGCAATGTCTGTTTCGCCAATACCTCGTATTGTTTTCTTGATGCTGCCGGTATCTGTCGAATCTGTCACTAAAAGCTGCGCTGTCTGTGCCCCTGTAACTACGGTGACTTTTGTTCCCGGATCTAACTGATCCACGTAGGTGAGTGCCTGCTTTTTCGCTTCTTCTAATTTGGTACTGTCCTGTTTATATCGGCCATTCATGCTTCCACTGGTGTCGATACACAAAACAACGTGATCCGTCTCGCCGCCCTTCCGTTTGATGTACGGCATAAGCATGGCAAAAACAAGCAAAAGCAAAACAGCAATCTGTAGATACATTAACAAATGATTACGAAATTTCTCCCATGGAGTCGATGCCTGCACAGATTCAAAAGCTTCCTGCCACAAATTTAATGCCGGCACTTTCTTGGTCTGTACCTTCTGCTTCAGTAAATAGAGCAAAACAATACCCGGCACAAATGCAAGAAATAATAATGGCCATAAATGTTCAAATCCCATCGTATCCCCTCCTCTATATCCGGGTTATCTTATACCTGTTCAAAAACGCCGGCTCTCATGCCGTCATAAATTATCTTTTCTAAGGACGTGTCCGTATACACCTGCATAAAATGCGCCTGATACTTTTTGGCTGCATTCTCCAGTCCTTTTTGAAACGCAGTAAGTCTGTTGTCATACTGCTTGCGCAGCCACGAGGTCATGGTTACTGTCAGATCCTGCTCTGTCTCACAATCGATCAGTTTGACCGTTCCCTCCAACTGTGGTTTCCGTTCTTCTTTATCTAAAATCTGCAGGATCAATATGTCCTGTTTACAAAATTTCAAATAACGAAGTGTCTGATGTATTGTCTCCATATGTCCGCCATTGGTATCTCTGTCCATAAAATCGGACAGCAAAATAACAGTCCCTTTTCGCGGAAATGGAATATGGCGTACCGACTGCCACAGATCTGTCACCCCATCAAATCGCTGTCTTGCCACTTGATCCAAAAATAAGTTTCTGCTCTGCATCCCGGTCAGAGATTTTTCAATCTGTGCCATACCGTCCTGAACCGATACCAGACGGACCCGGTCTTTTGACTGTAATGCCAGATGCCCAAACATTCCTGCTAATCTCGCCGCAAGTTTATATTTCTCTGTCATGTCTGCCTTCATGGATCGGCTTGTGTCTAAAACGACAGTGTACATTCCTTCCTGTTCCTGCATGAAAAGCTTGATAAATAATTTTTCACTTCTTCCATAGGCGTTCCAGTCAATACGACGTATATCGTCTCCCGGCATATACTCTCGAAAATCAGAAAATTCCACACTGCTGCCTTTGGCAGTAGATTTTCTGCTGCCGCCTCTGCCTCCATTTAAGCGATTTTCACTCCAAAGGCTGATCCGTTTCAAGCTTCGAAAAAAATCACCATCAAACAGTTTTTCTTCCATTGAGTGCCTCCTGCAATGCTGCAATGATCGTGTCTGCCACTATATTTTCCGACAGCGCATCAAAGTTTAATGCCAACCGGTGCCTCAGTGCCGCCTTTGCCACATCATCAATATCATCGAAAGAAACATTGTAACGGCCATCTAACAACGCCCTTGCCTTAGCCGTCAGCAGAATCGCCTGTGCCGCACGTGGACTGGCTCCCTCTAATACATATTGCTTAACTTCTTTCACCGCATACTCACTGTCCGGATGTGTTCCGATCACCAATGCCAGCGCATATTCCTCCACTGCTGCCGACACCGGTATATCACGAACCACCTGACGCATTTCCATCAGATCTCCTGCAGTAAGCACCGGCTGGATCTGTTCCTGCTGCCCTTCTACCGTCAGATGCATGATCTGCTTTAGTTCCTCAAGAGACGGGAACTCGATCAATAACTTAAATAAAAAACGATCCAACTGTGCCTCCGGAAGCGGATAGGTACCTTCATTTTCAATCGGATTCTGCGTTGCAAGAACCATATAAGGTTTTGGGAGTTCATACGTATGATTTCCAACTGTTACTGTTTTTTCCTGCATCGCTTCTAACAATGCGGACTGTGTCTTCGGTGTTGCACGGTTGATCTCGTCCGCTAAGACCAAGTTTGCAAACACAGGTCCTTTTTCAAATTGAAACCGATTTCGATCTCCTTCTTTTATGATCAGATTGGTACCGGTAATATCGGTCGGCATTAGATCCGGCGTAAACTGTATACGCGAGAAATTAAGATCCATAACTTTTGCTAACGTCTTCACCAACTGTGTTTTACCAAGTCCCGGAACACCCTCTAATAACACATTGCCGTCTGCCAATATTGCCAGCAAAATGTGATGGATCACGTTTCTCTGACCGATGATCCCCTTGGCAATTTCTTCCTCTGTACGTTTGATCTTGGTACTATATTCTTTGATATCCTCTACCTGCATCAATGCCCCTCCTTACTCTAGATCGCTGAAATACTTTTTAACCATATCCTCCTTGGATTGTGGTATTTTCTGCTTCTTCAATTTGGAATATGCTTTTTGTTTATATTGTCCGGATACCGCTCCGATTTCCTGTTTGGTTCCGCGTTTCGCAGGCATGTTGTTAGACTTTGTGCGATTACCGGATTCTTCATTCTTGCTGCCCGTCAAATTGCCATCTTTCCCATTATCCTCCGGAACCCAGACTTGTTCTGCGCTGTCCGACGCACCTTTTCGTTCCAGTCCGTTTTTACCACCGGTGTTCCATCCACTTCCAACTTTGTTACCGTTTTTACCTTGGCTGCCACCATTCCCACTGCCGGCATTTTTACCGGAACCTGACTGCCTGATCCACTTTGACCATCATTTTGAGTACCTTTAGCACCATTACCGGACAGTTTTTTGGAACTGTTTCCCTGTTGTCCATCGGCATTCTGTGAAGCATTCTGATTCGAAGTATTCCCCTGTGCCTGTGTATTTTGATTCTGTGTCGCTGCATTGGAATCTGTCTGATCCTGTAACAGGGCACTCCGCGTATAGGAAGCACTGGCATTATCAAGATTTCGCAGTACTTCCGAAATGTCTTGCTGTGTCAACGCTCCACTTTGTGCCTTTTCATTGAGCTGCTGCATAAGCTCTTTCATCTTAGACTCGCTTAACTGCTCTCCCAATTCTTTTAATTCATCACTCACTGCCGCAACGGCTTTCTGCTTACCGGCCAGATCTGCAAGCTGCTTCTGATATTTCGAAAGTGCCTGTAAATTTTTGCCGTCCACAAAAGGCCGTAAACTGTCTGCGGCCTCTTTGCTAATGTTCTCCGGAACATCTCGAAGAAGTTTTGTCTCCAAACGCTTTTGGGCAGCAGTCACTTCATCGACGGATCTTGCCTGCTTCATATCTTTTTGGGCTGTTTTTATGGACTCCTCCAGCTTTTTGCGGGATTCTTTACTTATTTTGCCCTTTGCCATTTCCTTATCAAGAACCTTCTTTGCTTTCGCGATCTTCTCCTGCTCTTTCTCAACTTTCTTGACAAATTCATGTTTCTGCTTCGCGACATCCTTTGCCTCTGACGGAATAAACAAGCAGATGAATCCCATCAGCAAAAAGACCCCCAGACTAACATATCTCTTCCATGGAATATAATACGGCATTGTCTTCTCCAAAGAGATATTCCGAAGCTGATCTCTCGTATCTATTCTCTGCAGGATACGAAGTTCATCGGTACTTCCTCTGCCTTCGATGCTCGTCGATACACGCTCCTGCATTCCCATATTGTCCGCTAATCTTGCTGCACGTCTTGTCGTTGTGCGGCATAGAAACAAATGTACGCCCCCGACTGCGATCGATCCCAAAAACACTGCGGCACTTGTGGGCACACAATTATAAAACGGATACCAGATCGCCACGCACTGTACCAAAAAGCCAAGAATGCTTCCAACCAGTGCATACATTCCCAACAGTAAAATCGATTTCTGACGCATATCACGTTTTTTTACTTTTTGCAGAAAACGATCAATCTCTTTGTCCGCTTCCATCCCCGACTGCTGATTCATGCTTTTTTCCTTTCTTCCTGCTCTTCTTCACACGCAATGGATCCAATAACTTTGCTGCAAGCTTCATAATGAAAAACGTCAAAACCAACTGACAGATCAAGCTGATCACAAACCAATGATCTACAACAATATCCGGGATACCGCCCCCAAATGTCCGTTCCAGTGTAACAATGAGTCCATGTCCTCTAAACTGACACATCAACATTTCGATTAAAGTTACAACCGGATTGATCAACAGGATCAATAACGCCGGTCCAAGATGCAGCGTTGCGCTGCTGGCAGCCAGACCGGACACATGATTAACATTCATTTCAATAATATTTCCAATAATGTATATAACTCCATCCAAAATAGCAGTCACACCACACAGTACAACAATCCCCGCAAAGGTAAATACAGTTGCCGGAACTGTTTTCTTAATTGCCGTAGATGCCCAAACGCCGATACTTCCCATTAGTAATGCCGCAACGAATACCAATACAACGAACTGCAACAGATCAACTAAGGCAAGACCACCAATGGTGAATACAATGGAAATCACCGGCAAACTGGAAACCACCAATAACAACACCATACTGATGGATGCCATCAGTTTTCCCCAAACGATTTCTGACGGTTTCATAGTTGTCGTAAGCAAAATTTCTAATGTCTGCTTTTCACGCTCTCCTGCAATGCTTCCAGCCGTAAAAGATGGTACAAGAAATCCCACCATAACAGATTCGAGCACGACCAGTGCAACATATAAACCGATCGCCGTTCCATAATTTACATAATCGTTCATACCGGAATTAAACAATACTTCAAATCCAAATACTGCGATCCCGATCAAGATCAGATTGTAAAACAAGATTGTCAGAGCAAACTTAATGTTGCGCACACGCAGCTTTGTTTCTTTTACATATACCGGATTATATAACTTCTTTTTCCATTTACTCATGCCGACAACACCTCCTTGTTTCCAGTGACACGCATAAACACTTCTTCCAAATTACCTGTATCCCGAACAAAGGACGATACCCGTACGTCATTCTGTATCAACGAAGCCAGCAATGCTGCTTCCTCTTCTTCATTTCCCTTAAAACCAACAAGCAGCATGTTGGCATCCACAGACAAATTAACAACTGTCGGATTCTCCTTGAGGATCTTCACCGCCTGATCCATTCCTTCTACAATACGGATCTGCAGTGGATTGGAGGTATTTAACCGGGTCATGATCTCATCGACTGTTCCTTTTACCATCATCTGTCCGTGATCGATAATACCGATCGTGGTACACATTTCTGCCAGCTCCGACAAAATATGTGAGCTAATAATGATCGTCTTATCAATTTCATGTAGATTCTTGAGTATTCCTTTCATCTCAAATCGTGCTCGCGGGTCCAAACCGGAAGCCGGCTCATCCAAAATAAGCAACTGCGGATTGTGCACCAAACTTCTAGCAAGACATAATCGTTGTTTCATGCCACGCGATAAGCTGTCCACGTAAAAATTTGCTTTATCCGACAGATGCACGAGATCCATCAATTCCATGCAATAGGACGTCGCCTGTTTTCCATACATGCCATAAATGGATGCATAGAATTCCATATACTCGATCGCCTTGAGATTGTCATATACACCAAAGAAATCCGGCATATAGCCAATCATCGCTTTGAGTTCTGTACTTTGGCGGATCGCATCGATCCCTGCAACGTAAGCTTCCCCGCCGGATGCTTTCAGCAGACCTGATAAGATCTTCATGGTCGTCGTTTTCCCTGCACCATTTGGTCCGACAAATCCAAATAACTCCCCTTTGTCAATATGCAGATCCAAATTATTTAATGCAATAAATTTACCATAGAATTTATTTAATCCTTTGATTTCTACCATGTCACCCTCTCCTCTCTATCTGCCTATAATGTGCAATTTCGGAAGTGCAATATTGTTATACATTCCATCCAGACCACTATCCGCTTTTACGTCATATCGAATCTTGACATTTCCCTCTGAGTCAGCGTATTGATCCAGACTGTCTAACGTTGTTTCACTTCCGGCTGTCAGGAACTTAACATAACGGTCTTTCTTCGGATTATAAATACATGCTGATCCCATAAACAGATTCGTATTGATCGTCATATCCGAACTACTATAATTGCTGTAGATCGTAATCTCCGAATTATCCAGATACGTATACTGCAGTCCTAATTTTTTCCCTTCACCCAGTAACTTTTTGATGTTATAAGTAACATTAATACTCTGAGCATAGCTCGAAGAGGACGCAGAAGCATTTGATTGCAGCACCAATTTCCCATCGGTCTGATAATCATTATATTCTGCAATATAGTCTGACAATACGCCATAATTTGTCGTCCCCTCTGCAAGCATATCCTTAAAGTCAATTTCCTGTGATACTGCCATTTCTCCATACAGATTCAGATCAAACATATTGGTAAACGACGTCTTTTGCTGATCTTTTGTAAAACCATAAAAATATGTCGTTGATCTTCCTGTCTCTCCTGAAGTGAAGAAATGACCGTAATATTTCAGCAAGCTTTGTCTTCGCTGAGACTGCACATCTTCTGTATATCCATTGTCATTTGCACCCACTGCCTGCGTAACCATCTCTTCCCAATCAGAACCGATATCCGCATATTTTAAGTATTTGCTCGGTGAGATACGGTCAAGAGATATACTTTCACCGGCTTTTAAGCTGCCTAATACAATGATATCTCCATGATTAACAATCATACAGTCTTCCAGATCATACCCTGTATTGTTGGTTACCACACCGGATACTTTAGACTCTCCGATCTGTATGTTCGTAAACGCCATACGTCCTTTCTGCTTTACCGTCTGACTGTTTTTGAGATTAGAGCTTTGGAACGATGCCTGATTTTCCATGTGCAATACGGTTTCATCTGAGTTATACTCGATTGCATAACTATACGTTTTATCCTGCTCTGCACTAGAATCATAATAGACCTGATTACTGTTGTAATACGGGTCAATATTTTTGCTGCCTTCTACTACGATCTGATAATCTCTATTATTCGGGCTCGTCACCGAAAAGGCGGTGTTTAACGTATCATGCGTCCCCTCTGCTCCAATTTCAAGCTGTGATAAATAATTGATAAACGGCTTTTGGATTCTGGTTCCGGTTCCGATCAGATAGATCAATACAGAACAGAACACAGCGGACACAGGTATGATCACCCACAGCAACTGCCGCTTATCCTTGCGACGCAGTATCGTATAGCCAACCGGTCCGATCAATACTACGTACACGATCAACAGAATCGCGTATAAGGTAATATTGGGCAACACATCAACCTCATTATATTTCAGTCCAGCCTGCAAACTATCATCCAAATAATATGTATTGACATTTTGGTCAAAGAAATGATTTTCTGTCGTGGTACAATTGTCGCTAATGATCTTACGGATAACAGAACCATAATTAGACCACTGTTTGTTATCAAGTGCGAGGTCAAATTCCGATACGATCACGGAACCATTTCCATAAGATATTTTGGAAACCAGTGCCTCCCCATCCTGTTCTACCAATGTCTCTGCTTTATCAAGCGTTAAAGATGTAATATCAACGGTTAACTTATCAGAAACAAGAGATTTCCGTATCTTCTCTTCTTCTTTCTTGCTTATGGTAACTTGAAATTTCTTCTCCAAATCGTCATCGCTATATTCTTTCTTCAGCTGTTTGTATATTTCCGAACCTTTTGAAAAGATCGTACCTCCCCAATCATCCGAATAATCTAAGCCCTGAATGTCTTGTGCATAATCACGATACATAGTTTGCGGCAAATGTTCGCGCAAAAATGTTTTTACTTTATCTAATTTTTCTTTGCGCAGTTCTTCTTTGAGCAGCACCAGTTTCTCTGCCTGATCCACCTTCGCATAGGATAAATTTGTCTGTATCGAGCGCGCGTCACCAATCGTACCGTTTAGCAATTTCCCAGAAAAAACTTTCAAACTTTTTTCTGCCTGAGCGCCGGTGCCAAGCACCAAAAGTCCGCCATTGGAAACCCATTGTTGGAGCGCCGTAACCTGTTTTGCCGAAAAGCTTTGCGTATCTACATTATTGATCACTAATACATCCAATGATTCCAGTAATCGAACGTCTTCCGGAACATCCGCAACATTTATTTCTTCTACAGCAAAATCTGCACTCTGCAAATATCCTATCTTATTAATATCATCTGACAAAACCGCCATCTGCTTTTCATCAGTCGTTGTCAATGCCATCTGCAAATATGCTGTCTGAGATGAAATCATGTCATCATCTTTGTCATATAACGCTACTCGTACTGTAGAACCGCTCACCGGCAACGTAAAAAAACTTTTGATCTGAATTGTCTCTCCTGCAGCAATGGATACAGATTTTGTAAATGCTACCGAAGTGCCACTGACTGCTCCCGAGATTACTTTAACAGAACCTTTGAAATTATCTCCCTTGTTGGTCAACGTTGCCTTGATCGGGACATAACGGTTTGGTGCAACAACACCTCCCGTTCCGCCAAGTGTCGCATCAATCTTGATGTCACCCGCCCGAAAACTAACTTCTCCTATTGAATTGTTATTGGAAGACTTGGCTTTGGCATCTGCATGACTGGCAAAAGCCATACAAGTCATGATCCCAATGGCCGCTAATACTGCCACCAGCATGGCAATACTCGCACCATTCAGTATAGAGTACATCCATTCCATACCGGAAGTCTGCTTTTCTTTCATCATTTCATTACCTCTCAATCACTCTTCCTCCTCTTCTTTATATAACGGCAAAGCGATGGTAAAACATGTACCACTTGCTCCGCTTGTTACCTGAATCCTGCCTCCATGCAAATGAACAATTTCCTGCGCAATGTTTAATCCAAGACCGGTCCCACCGGTCTTAACATTTCTCGACCGTTCTACCCGGTAAAATTTATCAAACAAATGCTTGATACTTTCTTCCGGTATGACTAAGCCGTAATTGGTAACGCGAATTTGAACTTCCTGCTCTAAACATTCCAATTCCACATATACGTGTTTACCATCTTTGCCATATTTGATCGCATTGCTGAGCAGATTCTGTACGGCTCGCGCGATCAATTCTCCATCCATATTCATTTCCAGATAGGAAATATTGTATTTCGTTGTGCACTCAAGCTCCTCTTCCTGAAATAACGGATAGAACTCTTCCACCATCTGTTCCACGAGCTGCACCAGATCGATCTTACTGCGGTGTAGTGTGATCTCTCCACTCGTAAGTTTCGTATAGTTAAACAGATCGTGTATCAGATATTCCAAACGATTCGCCTTGGTCTGTGCTATACGCACATATTTCTGTCTTTGCTCCAGATCATAATGCTTGGTATCTAAAGCCAGATCCAAATATCCCTTCACCGATGTGATCGGTGTCCTTAAATCATGTGCTACACAGGCGATCAGATCCTTATTGCTTTGCAAAGCATCCCTCTCCGATTTGATCAATTGATTGATCTGCGCTGTCATCTCATTGATCCTGCCGGCTATCTCTCCTATCTCATCCTGTCTCTCTATGATGATCTTTTCGTCACTTTTTCCATCGGCAATATCGATGATCCGATCCGAAATATATGTCATGTCTTTGACGATCCGTTTAATAAACAGCAAAAAGTAAATGATAAAAAAACAGATCGTTGCAATAACGGTGACAAGCATAAAACTAACCAGCGTATCGCGGCTCAAATGCCTCGGCAGCCAACTCGAGCTCATCCCCAGATCATCCCCATGCCTGCTGAACCGTACCCCTCTCCCCGTTGGTGGCGAAACAGGCACTTTGTCGTACTGCTTCTTGCCTAACGTAGAAGAAACAGTATAGATCAATCCACCTAACACTATGTCTGTGATCATCGCAAGGATAACACTGAAAAAACAATACACTATGATCTCTGTGCGAATGCTTTTGAATTTTTTACCCATCAATTTTATACCCCACTCCCCATACCGTCTTTATGATCTGGGCGTTGCGCGGATCGATCTCAACCTTTCCGCGCAGCCTTCGAATATGTACCATGACTGTGTTACTCATTTCAAAGCTTTTCTCTTTCCAGACTTTCTCAAAAATATCATCTGTCGCAAATACCTGTCCCGGATGTGATGCTAACAGATAAAGCAGATCAAATTCTATCGGCGTCAGCTTAACCTCACGGTCATACACTTTCACGGTTCTCGTCTTTTTGTCCATCCATAAATTAGGCAGATCAATGACACCTGCATTTTCCTGCTCGCCGCCCCCCAGACTTTGGAATCTTCGAAGCTGAGATTTCACACGAGCCATCAGCTCCATCGGCCGAAACGGCTTTGTCACATAGTCATCAGCGCCCTGATACAAACTGGACACCATATCCATCTCCGCGTCTTTCGCACTGAGCATTATGATCGGCACAGCGCTTGTATCTCGGATCTTACTGCATACCTGATTTCCATCCATAACCGGCATCATGACATCTAATATAACAAGGTCTATACGTTCCTGTTTGAAGATTTCCAATGCCTCTTTGCCACTATATGCTTTATATACCTCATATCCCTCTTCGCGTAAGTGAATGCCAACCAGTTCTGCAATTTCTTTATCATCATCCACCACAAGTATATTCGCTTTTTCCACGCATTCCACCTCCTGCTTTTACCATTTACAGAATATCACAACCATCCATTGCAAGTCTTTACGAAAATCTTACAACTTATCGCATCCCCGCAAAGCTTTTCACTTCATCATTTTACTACTCAAACTCCCCACCCCGGAAGATACTGCCCAAACCACATATTGCTTATTATGTCTATGGGCTAATTATATTTTGCAGCCGCTA
>OKRU01003581.1_pt1 | contig 12233 bp, 8 predicted proteins | sample 1601131 | NCBI WGS metagenome assembly OKRU01 (sample SAMEA3541558, study PRJEB24748) | human gut metagenome | biome: human gut; feature: human-associated habitat; material: faeces | place: China | collected 2012 | reverse complement strand
AGTGGTTCTCACGCTATAGCGTGGGCTGCTATTACTACATCTGTACACAAGGTTTTCTCAGGACCGTCAACTTAAGATGTGGAGCATTGCAGTTCCACGCTTTAACGTATTATAAAAAAGAGGTTCTTAGGAATTGGATAATCAAATAAAGTTGTGCCCGACGCTGATATAGGGTATTGGTGTATGGATTTTAATAATACTAAATCAATCTTATGGTCCGATATCAAACAAATGATGACTTGAGACATTGCTATTTCTCTGTAATGTCGCTAAGACATATCATAGTTACGGATATACTCTCTAAAAAAAACAGGACTGTCATTAACCTTTAACTTCTTTATGGTATAAACAAATGTAATAGCATCCAATATGAGAAAGAAATTATTATTATTGATTTTTGCTTTGCTCCTATGTAATTTCATTGGAGCTCAAACTTACACTTTGGAAAGTAAGTGGGTAAATTGTGGAAATAATGTACAATTACTTGACCCCTACTATTCTGATGGCGTTTCATTTGAATGGACTGGTTCCTCAAAAAATGGAAAAGCCAATGGCAATGGGATTGCCATAAAGTATAAAAACGGCAAGTTTGAATCTAAATACGAAGGGGCGTATAAAAACGGCATACGCGAAGGAAAAGGTACATTTACTCATGCCGATGGCTCGGTCAAGACTGGTACATTCGTCAAAGGGCAGTTGACTGGAAATGGAATTATGACAACCGAAGACGGTCATTCATATGAAGGAGAATTTGTCAACTACCGAATGCATGGAAAAGGAACTTTACACTATGCAAGTGGTGCGATCTTTGTTGGAATTATGACAGATGATGCTCCTTATACAGGCAAATTTACCAACTATGACGGTGTGGTTACTTTTATTCAAAAAGGAATGCCTGTAGAACAAATCCAGGAATCCAAATCAAGCTATTCTCCCAAAATCGGACAGCGTGTCACCGAATATTTTGATGAGGATTGGAACCGTTGCCAACCCAAACAAGCAGCTTATTATAGATTAGTTACTTATGAATCTCCAAACCGTCCGAAAGGTGTTGTTAAAGATTATTATATTACAGGCGAAATTCAATCCGAACAGTACCCTATCTATATAGATTATGATGATGAGAATCGAATTTTTTTAGAAGGCGAACAGGTGTTCTACTATAAAAACGGACAAATCGAGCGGAAGCAACAGTATTATAATAACCGGATTAATGGACCAGTTATATCATATTATCAAGATGGAGCAGTTGAGTCTGAAGCTATGTTCGATTTCGGAATTCCAAATGGTGATACACTGCAATATTATCAGAATGGTAAAATTGCTACGGTAAGCAAGTTTGAACATGGACTGCTTCATAACAATAAGTACTTACAGATAACCGAAGATGGAATGGTTTTCCTCGTATATAATGAAAACTTCATCCGTAATCATGAAGCTTGGGAATTTCAAGGCCAGAATGGTATTGTCCAAGTCAATGATGCAGAATCAGTATCTATGCAAGCTTCACCAGAAAGAACTATATCAGGTGGTATTTATACAGGATTTTCACCAATGAGTGAGAATATGATAGGAGTAGTTACAAATCAACGCAATCCGGGGCAAGGAATTGTAACTTTTTTATTTGGATTCAAAGATTGGGATAACACTTGTGCTTTTTCAATTGCAGGAAATAAATATCAATTTACCTACAGGAAAAATGGCATAACTGTTCAAAGTGACGATTGGCAAATATCAAATCACATAAAACCTGATGTTAATCAACTGATGGTTGTAAATTCCGGAGATAAAATCACATTATGTATTAATGGAGAACCCGTAAAAGAAGTTGGACGTATTTACTATGATGGCTCTCTATGTGGAGTGTCCTTGTATAATCCTTCATCACAGCCAATCATAATTGATGCAGCGCAATTAGTAGTGCAGGAAGTAGTAAATCCTCAAAATATACCGCAAGAATATTTGCCTGAAGAAAAAAGTGATCCAAACGCTTGGAAGGGTAATGGGACTGGATTCTTTTTGAGTCCACAAGGATACATTGCCACAAATTATCATGTTATAGATGGTGCAAATACTATTCAAGTCAACTTTACCCGTAATGGTCAAATCGAATCACATCCTGCTACAGTTGTGATTACAGACCAACAGAATGATTTGGCAATTATAAAAATCGATGATAATACGTTTAAAGCAATGTCGGCTATTCCGTATGGTCTTCTGTCACGTACCAAAGACACAGGTAGTACTGTATTTGCAATGGGATACCCAATGGCTGATGTTATGGGAACTGAGGTGAAATTTACAGATGGGAAAATTAGCTCTAAAAGTGGAATACAAGGCGATGTAAGAGTGTACCAAATAACTGTTCCCATACAACCGGGAAATAGTGGAGGACCTCTATTTGATATGGACGGAAATGTTGTTGGTATAACAAGTTCGGGATTAAATCGTGATTATTTCAAATCCGAAAATGTCAATTATGCCATCAAGACATCTTATTTGAAAAGTCTGATGGAAGCTTGTCCACAAGAAATTAGTTTAGGAGAAAATACATCTATTTCTGTTGTAAAACCATCATTGACAGAACTAATAAAGGAGTATGAAGATTATGTGGTCTTAATTCTTACGAAATAATAATCATTTAATTTCAACGAAAAATGAAAAAGTTAGTTTTATTTGTGAGCATGTTTGTTCTGGCTATTGGTGCCATGGCTCAATCAATCAAAGAAAAGCCGGAACTTAAAGGTGAAAGTTCCGAATCATTAGCCGCAGTCAGGCTTGCCAATGACCTACTCCGTTATGGGTATGCCAACAAGTCAACTTTGGCATTGATTGACGCACTTCAGATTTTCTCCGAGAATCCGACACAACCGCTCAACACAACTCGAGAAGGAAGTGAGGTAGATGAAAGCAAGGCAGACGGGAAAAAAGCCAAAGTTTCGTTTGACTATGACACTGTGCTGGCCGATGCCAAAAAGTTTGCTGACGGCGACGAAAACCTGTTGGTCTTGATTGACAACATCGATGCGGAAGCCAAGGGAGCGCAGCGTGGAGCTGTAAACGGTCCTTCGCGTCATTATGATGCGGTAAATGGCAATAGTACAGATACATATCAAATCAGTTTTATAGCAAATGTACTTGCAGAAATACTGGTATCGGGCGATGGAGATACAGATCTTGATTTATATGTCTATGATTCAAATGGAAATCTTATAGCTTATGATGAGAGCTATTCTGATGATTGTTATGTGCGCTGGGTTCCAGCTTGGACAGGGAGATTTTTCATCAAAATCGTTAATCGCGGTCCCGTTTACAATAACTATGTAATACTGACAAATTAATATGTCTATACTTACTAATAGCACCATCACTGTATCGGCCCGATATTTAGTTTTCCTATTATTGGGTTGGTATGGCGTGGTATGTTATGCACAAAATCAAACGTCAGAAAAAGTTCATGATGCTCTAAATCTATTGTTGAATGATGGGGCTTATCAAAAAGCTGAACAAACCATTTCAACCATAACGAATGATGAGATAAGCTCTATGCCGGATTCTGTCAAATTAGACTATCATTATACGTTAGCAGCCATAGCCGATTTTGAGGAAAACAATGAGAAAGAACTTTATCATTTGCAATGTTGTAAATCCTTATGTGAACATTCACAAGGTATCCATTCTCCTGCTTATGTAGAAATAGTATGGGCATTAGGACAAGAACTTGAGACAAAGGGCGATACTATCAGTGCCTTTTATATTTATCAAGCCGCATTAATTCAAAGTGTGGGACTATACTCTTTAAAAGATTCCGATGTAGAATGGCAATATAATGACATGCAATCAAAAGTGATTGCATGGTATAAGAACTGCAGTTTGCGTAAACGTATGATAAAGAATCGCAATTCGCTTAACAAAAGGTATTCTAATGACAGTAACAGCAATCAAGTAAATGACAACGAATTTTATCTGTATTATCAAGGCCAGCCTTATTTAGCAAATAAAATTCAACAGGCCGACAGTCTAAGTGCGGAACAAAATTACCATGAAGCATTTCTCTTGTACAACGAAGTGTATAACGCCACAAAAGACAATTTCATTGCCAAAGCTACTGTAGGAGAACTTGTAGCTATGAATTGTATAAATCGGGCCGATTTCAATACAGCAGAAAAAATACTTTTGGAGAATATCCAATTATTGTCTGAAAATAATTGTCAACAAGCAAAAACATATCGCAGAAGCCTATCAGATCTTTCGATAGCATATATCGCATTATACAATTATACAAAAGCCAAAGAATTTGCCGGAGAAGCTAAATTCTGGTTTGAACATTGTTTGGATTTTAGTAAAGCTTACATTGTATGTTTGCATAGGTGTGCAGCATTAGAAAATGGTAATCAAAACTATTTTTTAGCTATGCTCTTAGAAGATGTTGCAATGCAGGAACTATATAAAAATTATAGTGAGTCATCCGTCGAATTTGATAATTTACAAATAGATTTATTGTCAAGTAGTTCGTTATTTTATAACTCAATGGGGTTTGCAGATGAATCTATGCAGAATATTGCGTTAGCTATTAATGTAGCAGAAAAGATAGGCATTAATGCAACTCCATATTATCATAATTTAGCATGTATTGCATTGCAAAATAACCGATTTGATGAAGCTTACAATGCAAGTAAGATAGCTTATGACCTTTGCAAGAATTCTAATGAAATGGTATCAGAGCAAACGACATTGGTTGGATTACAATATTTATTAATATCCAAAATCTTAAATAAAGACACATCCTCAAACACTGCTTTAGAACTATCCGAGAATATCCGGAAAAACATTCAAGAGGTCTTTTGCTTTTTGTCATCAGAGGAACGATATCAATACTGGGCCACTCTCAAGTACTCTTTACCTACTTTAAATTGGTTAATCTATGAAGGTATGGATGAGGCTTATTGGGGTACCGTATACGATAACCTTCTTGTTACCAAAAATTTGCTGCAAAGAACCAACAATGAAATACGCGATGCTATATTGCAATCAGGAGATACCATCAGCATTAATAATTATCAAAATATGCTACAATGCCGTAGTATAGCAGCTCATGCTACGGACTCCATGTCACGTATGAAATTCTTAAAAGAAGCAGATTTGTTAGATAAGCAACTGACGAGAAAATTCTCTGTTTACAGTAATAAAATAAACAATGAAAGCATACAATGGCAAGACATACAAGAAGCTCTAACGTCTGAAGACGTTTCCATTGAGTTTTGTAACATACCAATCGCCTTGTATGAAGGTAATTCCATTCAAGACTGGTCTGCTGAATCGCGTTATTGTGCAGTGATATTGAAAAAAGAATATAAAACTCCCAAGATAATACCATTATGTAAAGAAAGTACACTATTGTCAATAGATAATATTGATTATTATCTCACGGATTCCATTTATAACCTTATTTGGAAACCTATTGAAAAAGAATTCAATGGAATCAAAAATATATATTTTTCTGCAGACGGCGAATTACATAAAATAGGCATTGAATATACGATGTTTCCTGATGGGACATATATAAATGACAAATATAATATTTATCGGCTTTCTTCAACAAGTAAGTTAGTAGACAAAAGAAAGCGATTGTCTTCTTTTAATTCCGCTCTATTTGGGGGGCTAAAATATTCTCTTGAACCGGATGAGTTAATTGCTGCAAGCCGTAGCTCTGACTCTCATAGGACACATGCATCTCGCTCAGCCGATTTGTCACATTTCCGTTATGGTGTCAATGAATTGCCAGGCACATTAGTTGAGGTAGAAACTATTAGCGAAGAAATCAGGAGCTGCAACTATGGGAATTGCAAAATTATAACAGGTGTATCGGGGACAGAAGAAGAATTTCGTTCGCTTGCAGGCGGTAATATGAACCTAATCCATTTAGCCACACATGGTTATTATTGGAGTGAAGAAGAAGCAAAGAAGCGAAATTATGTGAACTTCCTATCTCAAATCAATACGCAAAATTGGAATGTGGAAGATAAAGCACTATTACGTTCTGGACTTTTCTTTAGTGGAGTTAATATAGGACTGCAAGGAGAATCTCTTCCGGATGACGTAGAAGACGGTGTTCTTACCGCACAAGAACTTTCCACCATGAATCTTGGAGCTGTTGATATGGTTGTTCTCTCTGCGTGTCAAAGCGGTCTTGGCGAAACAACGGGTGAGGGTGTGTTTGGCTTACAGCGTGGCTTCAAACTGGCGGGTGCTAATACTCTGCTAATGTCACTATGGAAAGTAGATGATGTTGCGACTTGCCTGCTAATGACAGAATTTTATAAAAATTATCTTCGTGGAGAGTCTAAACATGACGCACTATATCATGCACAGTTAAAACTCCGCTCCAATCCGGAATTTGCTGATCCTGAGTATTGGGCGGCATTCATTTTGTTAGACGGTTTAAATTAATCTGATATGGGGAAACTTATTCTTATAATTATATGTCTAATTGTTGAATTGGGGGTAAAGGCTCAGTCGGTTTCCTATCAACAGGCTAAATCTTATGCAGATTCGGGGAATTATGTTAAAGCCATCAATCTAATGAAGATTGTTGCGGAACGTGAAAAAAATACGGAATATTATATTGATGATATCGCTACGATAGCCGAATACTATTCTTGTACGGATGAGGTGGATTCTCTTTTACTCTACATTACTTATACACAACAGTTAGCAGAAAAACTAATAGGCTCTAATGATAGTATAGCAGAAGAATATATACAATTTACTGCATGGATTTATGATAAATGTGGAATGTATGATTCGTTCATTAATACTGCTGAAAAAGTATTGAACTTGAGGGATTGTATGCATGGATATTTTTCAGAAGAATCGCTTGAATGGATTGGAGTAATGTCCTACAAAGCTTTTAACGCCCATGATTTATTAAAAATGGTTGAATATTGCGACTCAGAAGCAAAGCGAGTAGAAGAATACTATGGAATTAACTCTACTCATTTTGAAGAGGCCATTTCTTCCATAAGGGGATATGCCCATGCTTTAGTAGATGAAATACCTGAGTTTACTACAAATTGGGTTGAGCCATATTATCAAAAGATAAAGAATGCACATATATTGCCCCAATATCAATATGAATTTGAAATTTTACAGTTAGCAGGATTTCTTACTATGGACAATCTTAATTCAGCCAGTAGATATGCCCATACATTAGAGAAATGGACGTATGAGAGTAATGAGTATGCAGTACCGTTAGAGGATAAAGTTAGAATATGGCTCAAATTAGCAATGTATGAACTTCGTGCTGGAGATCTTTGTAAAGCACGTTGGCAAGTGGATACAAGTTGGAAGTTATTAAAAGAAGCAAATGTTATACCTTCATTAGAACAGATCATAGATAGATGTAATGTTGAGAAAGAACTAAGAATGGATTCCCTCGGGAATTATCGTATGGATGCACAATGGTTAATAGAAACAGCGACTCCTATAATTGAAGCAAGAAAAGAAGACTATAGTATTATAGCTTTTTTTTACGAAAGTCGGGCATGGGCTTATCAAGACTTACAAAATTATGACAAGGCCATTTCTGACATGAAATCAGCTATTGAATTAAGCCCTCTGGATTCACGCAAAAAAAAGCTAGCCCAAATTTACATGTCTAAAGGAGATTATATGTTAGCTGAAAAGCAATACTTGGATATATACAATAGTCCAAATGTATCTTCTCCATTGAAAAACAGTATTGTTTCAGACCTGGCTTCTTTATATTGGCTTTGGGACAAAAAAGATAAACTTGGGAATTTACTTGTAAAAGACTTTGATACTCAAAAGGCTGATATTAGAAAAGCCTTTGCTTTTATGAACGAGTCTGAACGTGAGAATTTTTTGGAACAAAGATCCTTATTAGGGTCAACAATTAGTTTTGATGTCTATACATCCTTTTCAAGAGGTCAAAATCAATGGTGTATAGGAAACAGTTTGGCATACAATTTAGCACTTGTGCAAAAAGGACTACTTTTAAGTACAGCCAAAGACATTGATGAGATACTAAAAAATGCCCCAGATTCAATACAAGAAAAGAGTAAACTGTATAAGAAAGCTCATGAGTTGTTAGATGTGCCTGGACTTGAAGTTTCCACAACTCGGAGCTTGAGGTCCAACTTAATGAAATATGTGACAAGTCAATCAGAATTTTTGAACCAATTAGATATAACTTGGCAAGATGTTTACAATAACTTATCCGACAAAGAGGTAGCTATCGAATTTGTAAATTTATGGGGAATACGTCCCAATAATATGAGGAATTCCAATCCTTCCATTGGAGCACTTATTTTAAACAAGACCTTTCCCGCTCCTATCTTTGTTTATTTAGCCGACATTGCCAGTATAGATTCTCTTTATGAATATGGAGACGATGGGGAAAAACTTGATGATGTACTATATTCAGGAAATGCCAAAGTTCAACTATATAAAAAAATATGGGAACCGATAGAGCCATACCTGAAGAATGCCCAAACAGTCTTTTATTCCCCTACAGGAATACTGCAAAACATAAACATTGAGTGTATTGGGAAAAATGAAACAGAGCTGTTGCTTGATAGATACGAGCTTTATAGATTATCCTCAACGAGAGAAATATGTAATAATAGAACAAAAAAGCAATTCAAAAATGCAGTTTTATATGGAAATATTTCATATTCTATTAATGTGCCTGTTGCAAATGAGAATCCTATTTCAAAATTTAGATCTTCATCACGATCTGGCTTTCGTCCTTTAAACGAAACAGCAATAGAAGTTGATTCTATTGATACGCAGCTTACCTTCCATAAAATAAAGAATAATACATTTACGGGAGTTGTAGCAACGGAGAAATCGTTTAGAGAATTGTCAGGCAAAGCTCCTTCCATATTACATCTTGCTACACATGGTTTTTATTACACAAATGATGAGATAGCTCAACAGGACGGAAATAATAATTTTCTCACATTCCAATTGGGCGAATCTGAATTATACCGTTCTGGTTTAGCATTGTCAGGCGCACAAGATAGTTGGTGCGTAAACGATATTCAAAAGTATCTGTCATTAGATCAAAGTAATGATGGTATTCTATTGTCAGCTGAGATTGCTAAAATGAATTTGAGTGGTCTAGAATTAGTTGTCTTGTCTGCATGTGAGACAGCGTTAGGTGATATTAAACCGGAAGGAGTTTACGGTCTTCAAAGAGCATTTAAACTGGCAGGAGTAAAAAGCATAATAATGTCATTATGGAAAGTTGACGATTATGCAACCCAAAAATTGATGACTGCTTTTTATCGGAATTATCTAGGCGGTATGTCAGTGCGTGAAGCATTTCATGCATCTCAAAAAGCTCTTCGTGAAACCTCCGGATGTGAAGAGCCTTACTTTTGGGCAGCATTTATCCTCTTGGACGCATTAAAATAATTTTATATGAAAGTACTGAGTAAACTATTTTTGGTTAGCGCGATTGTTGGAGCGACATTGGGTAATCAAACAGCTCTTGCCCAGCAGAAACGCGCATTAATTATCGGAATATCCGACTATGGAAATGCCACAGAAGATCCCAATAGGTGGTCTAATATTAGTGGAGCAAATGATGTCAAGCTTCTTAAGCCTTTATTTTTTGAGCAAGGGTTTAAGATTGTTACTCTTGTAGATGCGGAAGCGACTTATTCTGCCATTATCAAATCGTTAGGTAAACTGACCAAGTCCTGCAAAGAAGGAGATTTGGTATATGTTCATTTTTCTATGCACGGTCAACCGATTGAAGATTTGAATGGCGATGAAGAAGATGGTTGGGATGAAGCACTTATTCCGGTTGATGCGCAAATGAGATTTGAAGAAGGAGTGTACGAAGGAAAAAATCATTTACTTGATGACACTCTTGAAGAATATTTCAATGATATACGCTCTAAAATTGGCACAAAAGGACAACTGTATGTTGTACTTGATGCATGTCATAGTGGAACGGCTTCACGTGGTGACGATGAACATGTGCGAGGCGTTCGAGAAGGATTTACACGTTCCGGTAAATTATATATACCTGACCGTACACAGGAAACCAATGATTATTTTCATATACCATCTCAACCGGGACAATCCCCTGTAACATTTATAGAAGCTTGTCGTTCGTATCAACAGAATAAGGAAGTACGCGATAGGAACACTGGCACATGGTATGGTTCCCTTTCTTATTACATTGCTCAGACCATGCAAAACATTAAAATAGACAGAACCAATAAGTGGATTGAGAATGTTAAATCAAGTATGACTAATGACAGACGTTTGCGTAAGCAAAATATGGTAATAGAAACATCTAAATAATATGCAGACCGAAAAAAATGATATTTTACACAACGACAAAGAGCTAAACATCTTTTTTGCTCATATGCAGAAAAAAAGCATAGCTTTTCTTCGCAAGAATTATTCTCTTTCATTAGAAACTGCGGAGGATGTGTATCAAGACTCATGCCTTGCTATGTATGAAAACATCCATGCAGGGAAATTGGTATCATTGACCTCAAAGGCTAGCACTTATTTTACAAAAGTGTGTATATTTCAGGCACTGAAAAGGATACGTGACACTAAACCTGCGGATTCAATGAATGAAACTCCATATAATGCTAATAAAATTGATGCTTTGGTTAGAATAGATGGTGGATTTTCAATTGGACAACAGCAGGCGATGGAAAAAATAATCAAATCGTTACCTACTCCTTGTAACCAGATTCTTTGGGCATATTATTATGATGAGATGAGTATGGAAGAAATAGCTAAGATTATAAATTTCAGTAATGCAAATTCTGTCAAGACAAAGAAGAGTCAATGTATGAGCAAACTGAAAGATAATTATAGCGATGTAATAAAAGAATTAATGTATGAATAAAGATTATGTGTATTTCGACCAGCAAGTTGACAAATTTCTTCGTAATCAGATGTCTGAAGAAGAAGCAATTGCATTTATGTCTGAATTATCTTCAGATGTAGAGAAGAAGGAACGTGCCCGCATTATTGCATTAATGATAAAATCTATGGATAAAGTTGGTATTGAGCATGACCAACAAATTGTGAATCAAATAAAAGGATTAAGCAAGGCTGAGTTTAAAAAACTCATAGGAATTAAAACTACTTTGATTTCGTTATTTCCAAAGGCTATGAAATATGGCATCGCTGCTTGCGTTGCTTGTATTTTGGCTTTTGGCGGTTATAAGTATTATAATTATCAACAAACGATATCGTTAGGTAATGCGGAATACTATGCTTATGTAGCTGACATAAATCTTGAAGGAGGTCATAGAGGAGATAACGTAAATATAGAAATAGAATCAAAACTTTTGACGCTTTTTTCAAACGTAAAAAATGGTGTCAAGATTTCAGCTGCAATTAAAGAGTTGGAATCTATTTATGAAGAGGCTCTTAGTGAGGAGTCATTATATAATAACTATGTGGACGATATTGCATGGAATCTTGCTATTGCTTACCTTAAAGATGGGAATCGTGAAAAGCCTCTAATATTGTTAGAAGATATGATAAAACGCAATGAAGGATATTCAGAAATCACTCTTCCCGCAAAAGAACTAATCAAAAAAATCAACGACCTTTAATTTTTTATAGGTCTGTATCTGATTGAACAAGCAGGAGTATTTTCATTTATATGAAAATTTCTCTTGCTGTTTGCGTTTACATATATATAGTCTTGGGTATATAAGAATGAATTCCAATATTGGAGTCCAACATATAACCAACTATATCATTATGTCTATTAAAGATTTTATAAACAACCTTATCAATTCATTGCTTGATGGGTCATTTGAGAGAATGAGAGTTATTAATCAAATGAATGCCGCATTTAAAGAGTACTTTACAAGTGGCGAGTTTGAGAGAATGTGCAAAGTATCTATTTCACAAGGGAAAAGTGAATATGCTCATGAAATGAGTGCATTATGGTTTCGTAGTGGGTTCAAGATAACTATTGAAAATGATATGTCACTTATGGATTCAGAGATGAAAGAATTATCTCAATACATAACAGAAAACGTAGCCTTCGTCCGACAACTTATGGCCTTGGGATTTGATACGCTTGTCATAAAAGGAAAAACCACAGGTAAATCTCAATATTATGCGTTAAAACATTTCGCGAACCTAAATCAATATTTTATCACATTAGTGTCCAATAAAAATGGACGAGTTAAAAATTAATCAATTTGTCCTTCAAA
>OKRU01003580.1_pt1 | contig 12235 bp, 6 predicted proteins | sample 1601131 | NCBI WGS metagenome assembly OKRU01 (sample SAMEA3541558, study PRJEB24748) | human gut metagenome | biome: human gut; feature: human-associated habitat; material: faeces | place: China | collected 2012 | reverse complement strand
CATACATTATGACCTATTCAAAATAGCATTTGATGCCGGAAAAGAATGTTTCGGAACACCGGAATGTATCTACGAAGCTTCCCAAAAAGGAAAAAGCGTCTCCTTTCCCCGGATCTCGCCAGACGGAAAATACCTGATGTTCACCTGTTCGGATTATGGTAATTTCTCTATCTGGCATCCTGAAAGCGAACTATACCTATTAAATATGGAAACAAACGAGATACGTAATATGGAAGAGGTTAACAGCAACGATGTCGAAAGTTTTCACACTTGGTCTTCAACCGGAGAATGGTTCGTCTTCAGCAGTAAACGGCAGGACGGATTATGGGCACATCCTTACATCGCTAAATTCGACAGACAAAAAGGTACAGCCGGCAAACCTTTCGTTCTACCCCAAAAAGACCCGGATTTTTATTTCTACTTTACCCAGACATTCAACTTGCCGGAACTACTCACAACACCTGTAAAAATCGGGAACGAACTGATCAGGCAAACTCGAAATAATAAAGAAACAGTAAGTTGGGATAGAAAATAATTGTTATCTTCGTCCCCAAATTAACTACAAATACTAAATATTCATGAAGAAAAAAAGTCTAACTTTATTAGTGGCAGCAACGCTTGCCAGCAGTGTATTATTCTCATCATGCATTGGATCATTTGGGTTGTCAAATAAGCTGTTGGATTGGAACAGAAATATCGACAGCAAGTTTGTAAACGAGTTAGTATTCGTTGCATTCTGGATTGTTCCGGTTTATGAAATCTCTGCATTAGCCGACATATTGGTTTTAAACTCGATTGAATTCTGGAGCGGAAGCAACCCTGTTGCAGATGCCGGTACGGTAAAAACAATCGAAACCAAAGACGGCACGTATGCCATCGAAACCCAAAAAGACGGCTACCACATCCAGAAAGAAGGAGAAGAAAAAGCGGTCGATCTGGTTTTCAATGAAGCAGACAAGAGCTGGAGCGTAGAAGCAAACGGCGAATCGACCAAACTGCTGAAGTTCACAGGTGACGACGAAGTTGTCATGTACCTTCCCGACGGCAAAGAAATGAATGTAGAACTGAACCAGGCAGGCGTACTTGCTTTTAAACAGGTAGCCGAAGGTTATTCTTTCTACGCAGCAAGATAAAAAAGTTGAAAGTTGAAAGTGAAAGAGAGTATATCTTTGACTTTCAACTTTCACTTTTCAACAGACTAAGTCTAATCTAAATTAAAAATGCATATGAAACACATGATCAAAAAAACGATGCTCACAGGAGCATTGAGTTGCTTCCTTCTGGGGACTGCATTGGCTGACGATGCGACGAACCAGCCTGCGAAGCCTTACTGGCAGGACATCCAAGTCGTTGCCGTTAATAAAGAGGCTCCCCGCTCCTCTTTCATGAGTTATGGAGACCGTGCCACAGCTCTATCTTCCCGATATGAAAAAAGTCCTTTCTACTCATTGCTGAACGGCACATGGAAATTCTATTTCGTAGATTCATACAAAGACCTTCCTGCCAACATCACAGATCCTTCTGTCAGCACTTCCGATTGGGACGACATCACCGTTCCGGGAAACTGGGAGGTACAGGGACACGGTACTGCCATCTACACGAATCACGGATATGAGTTCAAACCACGTAACCCGCAACCTCCGCTGTTGCCGGAAGCAAACCCGGTAGGTGTTTACCGGCGCGACTTCGAGGTTCCTGCCGGTTGGGACGGACGTGACATATATCTACACATCGCCGGAGCCAAATCGGGCTTATATGTTTACGTAAACGGCAAGGAAGTCGGCTACAGCGAAGATTCCAAGAATCCGGCCGAATTCCTGATCAACAAATACCTGCAACCGGGCAAAAACGTGCTGACGCTGAAAATCTTCCGCTGGAGCACAGGTTCCTATCTGGAATGCCAGGACTTCTGGCGCCTAAGCGGTATCGAACGCGATGTCTATCTATGGTCACAACCCAAGATCGCTGTCAATGATTACCGTATTGTCTCCACGCTCGACGACACTTACAAAAACGGTATCTTCAGCTTGGCAATAGACATCAAGAACCATTCTGACAAGGTCAAGAACATCGACGTGACATACGAATTATTAGATGCAAAAGGCAATGTGGCTGCTACGGCAGAAAACAAGTTGTGGGTAAGCCCGAACACGATTACAACGACTTCGTTCGAAAAGACACTGGATAATGTGGAAACGTGGAACGCGGAACATCCGAACCTTTACAAGCTGTTGATGACGATCAAGGAAGACGGCAAGGTGACGGAAGTGATCCCGCAAAACGTCGGTTTCCGCCGCATCGAAATCAAAGAGATCGACCAGATCGCCGGCAACGGCAAACCATACACCGTCCTGCTGTTCAACGGACAGCCGATCAAGTTCAAAGGTGTCAATATCCACGAACACAACCCGCAGACCGGACATTACGTGACAGAAGAACTGATGCGCAAGGATTTCGAACTGATGAAACGGAACAATCTGAACTCCGTCCGCCTGTGCCATTACCCGCAAGACCGCAGATTCTACGAGCTTTGTGACGAATACGGATTGTATGTTTACGACGAAGCCAATATCGAATCGCATGGCATGTACTACAACCTGCGCAAAGGCGGTACGTTGGGAAACAACCCGGAATGGCTGAAACCGCATATGGACCGTACAGTCAACATGTACGAACGCAACAAAAATCATCCGTCCGTAACGATCTGGTCATTAGGTAACGAAGCCGGAAACGGTTACAACTTCTACCAGACCTATTTATATGTAAAGGACAAAGAAAAGACCATGATGGGCCGTCCGGTCAACTACGAACGTGCACAGTGGGAATGGAACTCCGACATGTATGTCCCGCAGTATCCAAGTGCAAAATGGTTGGAAGAGATAGGTAAAGAAGGCAGCGACCGTCCGGTTGCACCGTCCGAATATGCCCACGCGATGGGTAACTCGACCGGTAACCTTTGGGACCAGTGGAAAGCGATCTACAAATACCCGAACCTCCAGGGCGGCTACATTTGGGACTGGGTTGACCAGGGTCTGCTTGCCAAGGATGCAAACGGAAAAGAATATTATGCTTACGGTGGCGACTTCGGCAAAGACATGCCGAGTGACGGCAATTTCCTTTGCAACGGTATCGTGAGTCCGGACCGCACTCCGCATCCGGCTATGGAAGAAGTGAAATATGCACACCAGAATGTCGGTTTCGAAGCTGTAGATGTGGCGAAAGGCATATTCAAAGTGACAAACCGTTTCTATTTCACGAGCCTGAAAGATTACATGATCAGCTATACGATCAAGGCAAACAACAAAATCATCAAAGGCAACAAGATGTCTCTCGACCTGGCGCCACAGGCATCCCAGGAAATCACAGTCCCGGTAGAAGGCTTGAAACCGCAGGCCGGCGTCGATTATTTGGTGAACTTTGTCGTGACTACGACCAAACAGGATGGCGTGATCCCTGCCGGATACGACATCGCACAGGATCAGTTTGTTTTGCCGGTAACAGCCGACAAGACCGTTTACAAGGCCGCAGGCCCCAAGCTGACCGTATCTGAAGAAGGAAACGACCTGAAGGTGACTTCTTCCAAAGTGAACTTCGTATTCGACAAGAAAGCCGGCGTCGTGGCTTCCTATAAAGTAGGCGGCACGGAATACTTCAACGAAGGTTTCGGTATCCAGCCGAACTTCTGGCGCGCCCCGAACGATAACGACTACGGAAGCGGCAACCCGAAACGTCTTGAGATATGGGAACTCTCAAGCCGTAACTTCAATGTGACAAGCGCGACAGGCGAGATCATCGATGGTAATGCCATCGTAAAAGTCGACTATAAACTGCCGGCCGGCAACCAGTTCCTGGTGACATACAAGATCTATCCTGACGGTGTCATGAACGTGGCCACCCACTTCACGCCTGCCCACTTGGACGGTGTGAAGATCGGTATTTCCGAAGCGACCGCCACCGCAACCTTCTCACCGGGCCGCGCCAATGTCAGCGAACGCGACAAGATGGTCGTTCCGCGTATCGGCGTACGTTTCCGTCTGCCGGCAACGATGGACCAACTGGAATACTTCGGCCGCGGTCCGCTGGAAAACTATTGGGACCGCAAAGCCGGTTACATGATCGGACAGTACAAGAGCACGGCTGAAGAACAGTATTTCCCATACGTCCGTCCGCAGGAAAACGGCCACCACTGCGATACCCGTTGGATTTCATTAGGCGGTAAAGGCAAGAACCTGTTGATCGTTGCAGACGACGAGATGGAATTCAACGCAATGCGTAACTCCGTCGAAGACTTCGACGCTGGCAAGGCAACCGACCGCCCGTACCAGTGGAACAACTTCACACCGGAAGAGATTGCCAACCGTCCGGAAATCGGACCGTATGACAAACCTCGCCAGACGCATATCAACGACATCACACCACGTAACTTCGTTGAAGTATGCGTAGACCTGAAACAGCAAGGATTGGCCGGCTACGACAGTTGGTATTCACGTCCGGAACCGGAATATACTTTACCGGCAGACCGGGAATACAAATGGGGCTTCACTTTGATCCCCGGAGCCAAAGCCAACAGCGCACAGAAGAAAGCGGGCTACAGCTATAAATAAGCAATCCGGTTTCACATAACAAACTAAAAAAGCGGTTGCCAGAGATCGGCAACCGCTTTTTTTGCAAGCATCCGATTGGGCTTCACCATTCCCTGAAACCCTTTGACTATTATCATATGAGAGGGTGAAGGCAGTCCCGACGCTTGCCTTCACCTTAAAAATTTACTTTCACCTTGTCTCGCCCAGACACACCAGATCCGGCCTCTTATACAAAGCGACATATTTAAGCGAATAATAAAGAGATTGTGAATGATATTAATATCCTAATATACTAACATTTAATATTTACCTTATATCTCTTTTCATTTTCGACCTAAGTCGAAAGCGGGAACATTTCAAAAAGAATTTCATATTGATATTGACAGTGACGGCGAAAAAGAAACAATTGGTTACTACTATGTTGGCTCTAAAAGAGATGGCTATTCTATATCAGATGTTTATTCTGTATTTGACACAAATTCAGAACCATATACTCTATATAAGAGAATTTCAAACGACCATATGAATTATAAATTTCATATCATTCAAGACAAAAATACAGGTGAAACCTTTCTCGGATATATTTATACAGATATGTTTGGCTCTGAAATGTTGTATCGACTTTATTCTGACAATCAAAGCAAATTGATAAATAGTTACAACGCTAATACGGATGGTTCAGATAAATTGCAAGCGTATAAAACCTACATGAACAACGTGGATTTTCTCGATGAAATGGCTTATGGGCATGGCGATGTTGATGGAGATGCAGATGTCACGGTATCTGATGCCGTCAGCATTCTTTCCTACTATGCTGCAACTGCTGCTGGACAATCGCCAAGTTTCACAGAACCGCAAAAACAGGCTGCCGATTTCAATCAAGATGGCATCATTGCCGTTGAGGACGCTGTCAAAACGCTTTCCCTCTATGCAGAACACGCTGCTGGAATGGTTGATACAGTTTTACTTCCGGCTAATATTAGAAGAGATTCCAGCTTTGGTAATACGAATGTTGCAACAGATTACAATCCTTTTCCATTAAAAAAAGGAACATTAGAATCTACTTTTTATCTGGATATTGATAATGACGGGAAAAAAGAAACCATTGGTCAATATAATCATATTAACACGGTTGGTCATAATCAAGTGGCTATGGATCGTATGTTTCAAGTTTATGATAATGGTGTATTTCATGATTCTTATGGAGCTACAATTGATAATATGAATTTTTGGAAAACTATGCTTGTTTATGATCATAATATTGATAAAGCATACCTTATAAATTATTGGACTCGACCAGCTGCTATGTATGCGTATGCTGTTTTAGAAGACATATACCCATCCTATAATCAATCAAATTGGGGCATATGTGTGTCATCAGATTCACCAGGGGATTCTCATTCAAATACAGCTAGAATCAATATCAATGGAAAAGAAGCAACCAAACAAGAATTATACGATTATATGAATCAAGTTGAATTTATTTCTAACCCGGAAGAAAAAGAAGACATATTAAATCAGTTCAAAGAAATTATCACTAATTACTAATAAAAACAAAACAGCCAGTCCCCTGCATTTTCCGCAAGGTGCTGGCTGGTTCTTATTTTATGTGATTTTCTCGCTTAATCGGTGATATAAATATAGTCAATCGCAAGGAATCTGCCCTCGCCTGCAATCTGCATTGCACCAACCATGAATTCTGAATAAATATCATTATTTGGTACAAAATCCTTGGAAATGGTCACCCATTCCTTTGCATCGGTCGGCTGAACCTTATGACGATGAATGATTTGCAGCCGCTTAGAACCTGCTTCCTTGATATGCAGATTCAGCCACTGTGATTCTGTCTGAATCTTGAACCGCATGAACAAATGATATCGCTTTCCGCCCTGCAGATGCATTGCAAGCGGCATACTTGCGTAATTTCCTGGCTTTGACTGCTGTTCTTTCGGAATCAAAACCAATCTTCCCTGAATCAAATGCTGTTCCCATGTATAAAGGTCATACTGGAATCCTATCTGCTGCGAATGGAATTGCAGCGGATTCAAAAATTCAGATGGAATAGCTCCTAGATTCTGCTGGTCAAACGCCAGTTTCACTGCTTTGGCGAATGGCTCTGTACGAACTTTATCAAAGAATGCATCCCGATACGGAGAAGCATAATTATGCTTTCCTTCCAATGCATATCCATTTCCGCCAATCCACTTCAGCGGAACTTGTTTTTTCAGCGAAAATTCCTGTTCGGAAATCTGGTCAAAGAATGCCTGTCCCTTTTCATTGTTACAAATGACAACAGAAACACCCTTTGTATAATCAAATTCCGGCATTCTTTTAGAGATGCCCCAGAAATCCCCAATGGTGATATCGCCAAACCGTGGCAACTGCTGATACTTACAGTTCTGACAATGCGGCGGACACATTGTATGATTATGATAAACACTTTGATAAGCATCTTCTGCTTTTCCACGACGAATAATCTGTTCGCCGGACTTTAACTGAATGCTTACACAATCGGAATTCCAGCCTTGTGCTTTGTTCCGGAATTCATAACTTGCCACCTGATCCCCAAAAGCATCCTGTAGATATTTCTGGAAAAATCCAGCAGATGGGGAGTTTCCGCAGAGCAAATCAATGGTAATCAGGTTTTCATAATCTTTTCCGAGATATGCCCGTAATCCGGCAATCTGACATGGACAGCCAGAAAATAATACAAACTGTCCCTGCTGCAACCGCTTTTTCACCTGTGCATCGATATTGCCCAGATAACTTTGCAGGTACTTGGATTTCCGCAGCTTCGGCATATCGGATTCCTGATCAATCAAAATATGCTCTACAGAGAGATCCTCTTTCCAAGCAGCACCGCCAACAGCACCCTGCTGTTCAAATGCTTTCTTTGCCAACAGGGAGAATACCCCACCGCTGGAGCTTTTTTTCAGCAACTCGGCATCTGATGCAATCACTGCATAACAATTCGGTGTGGTCGTGTTTGCATTGGACGGCAGCCGATAAGATGGACAAACCTTCAAACATTTTCCGCAGTTGATGCAGGTTTTTTCATTCAATACTGCACGATAAAGACCATGTTCATCCGGCTTCAGATACAACGCCTTTACTGGACACGTGCTGACACATGCCCCACAGCCTGCACATTCTATGACTGGTAAATTTGATGTAATTGCTGATGCTGAGATGCTCTTTTTCTGGATGGGCTTTCGATTCAATACCGAAATTGCGTGCGGAGAATCCGAATTGGGATTCCCGATGATATTTTCTGCCTTCAAGGTTTCCAACGATTTTTTCGGCTGATTCAAGATTCCCTGTAACCATGTATAACAGCGGCTTCGCTCAGAAAGTATGGTTGCTTCTACTGCTGCATAATCAATCGGCTCTAACAACTTTTTGTCTGTTAAAATCTGATTGACCTCTGTCACCAAATGCGATTCAAAATGCATCAGTTCTGCCAGTGACTTGAACCGAGAATATCCACGCTTTTTGTTGGCGATCGCAATAAAATTTTTCTTGAAAATTAAGGCGAAACTTGCACCATGACAGGAATCTGTTACAACAAACTTTGCATGGCTCAGATAATACAGCCAATCTTCCACCTGCAAATTTTCAACGCAATTCGGCAAATTCATCAGCTTGCGATTCTCTTCAAAGAGCCACGGCAATCCATCCAGCATATTGATGATTTTAATGCCGCCAAGTTCCTTTGAAAGATGCAGCAACGCTTCCCGTTTCTCTGGCGTTGGGTCTAAGATATAGGATGCCAGAAATGGTTCTTCTTCCCGATGAGAAGATTTTTCAATCAGTCCCTGATAAATAGAAGGGTCAGCTACAAATACTGGGTCTAAAACCTGCTTTGCCAAGATGCCATAATCATCCCGGCAAAGTCGCACGCCATCTGCTTCCCGAACAGAAATGCCATCGAATCGGCTCATGTAATCGGCAATTTTCACCCGTTCTTCTGCTGGTGCAAAGTCTACATCGTGACCAAAGGAAACGGCATAGGCAATTTTTTTCTTCTGTTCTTCCGCAAAATCCAGATAGAACATCTTTCCAAAGTCCCGACTAATTCCATAGTTCCAAACCTGATCAGAGCCAATGACAAACCCGTCACAGAGTTCATTCAGTTCTTTCAAATCTTCCAAGCAATACTGCTTGCTGATATTATAATGTTCTCTTCCGAATCTTCTTGCGTGTGTTTCTTTTCGTTCTACATCATTTTCTGATAAAATCGGCTTGTCGATCATCAAAATGGACTTTCCCATTGAGGCAATGACCTGATGCAACGCATAATAAGTGGCAATACTGCCATAATTACAGCCGATCCATACACCCAAAATGCCGACATCGTATTTCTTCGACAATGCTGTATCCTCCAATCTGTTTATTTTTTTGCCTCCGGCATATGCAGGTATTCTCTCCAGAACGATTCGGACTGTAATGTGCCGGCTGCCTGCTGGTACATCTGTTCAATCTGTTTCCGGTTCTGCTTATAATACCGCATCACTCTCTGATATCGCTGTTTCAGCTGCTGATACCGTTGCTTATCCCGCTTTCTCAGGTAGGCAGTATGGTCAAACGGGCTGACTGCCAGAACTTGTTCTGCAAAATATTCCTTCGTCGGATCATCGAACCAGTCATAGGCAATGATTGCGGTATGATCCTTTTTCAAGAACCAATCCGGCAGTTTCTGTCCATTATCGGTTACTTCATACCACCATTTCTGTGTCGGTGTGAGCTGCTTTTCTTCCTTTCGATAAACACGATCAAAGTCGATTGGCTTAGAATATACCATCGCAGCCGGACGCATTTTTTCATTCTTTGCAGCATGAGATTTCATGATCTGTTCGCCCTGCGGTGTTTTCATGAAGTCCGGCCCTGCACAAAATTCCTCTACCGCATCCAGCAACAAATCACAGTTGTTATAAGCCAGACGGCGAATTTCTGTTTCAAAGAAGCCCTGAATCCGCTTGATAAAGTCAATATCCTTACAAATGCCACTCATTGCCTGAATAATCAAACTGTTCCGGTGTACCATGTACAATTCCAGATTGGCATTGAACTTGTTCGCAAAGCCCTTGTGCCAGATGCAGATACCGTTCAAGGTCAAAAATTCTGCGTGGTTGGCAACGGAAAATTCTACGTCATCACCACGAATGAACAGCGGCACAGGCAAATGGCTGCGGTCAATCTTCTTGACTGGAATGCAGCAGTACCACCATCCAGCGTAGGAATCTGCATGGAAATCTACATCTTCATCATTTTCAAAGACACAATCCCAGCGGTGCATTTCCATAATCCGCTTATTTGGGCCATAAGAACCGTCATCGTGTACATAGCCAACGTCTTCGTGCTGCAAGTTCATCTGTTCAAAGTAGAGCATTGCACCGCTGACATAGCGTTCACTATATTGCGGCTTTACCAGTGCCAACAACGAATAGGTACGAATGAAGCTTTCCGGCAGAACCATAACATCATCGTCCATCAGCAGAACATGGGTTGCCTTGAAATCTTCTGCACTGATGGATTCCAGAATGCCTCTTGTAAAGCCGCCTGCTCCGCCAACATTTTCATTCGGGTAAACGTGAATGTATTCGCTGTTGAATTCATCTGGGTCTAATGTTCTGCCGTTGTCGATAATCCGCAGACGAATATGATTCTTTGCCGGTTCATCACTGTAGAACAGTTCCCGTTCCAGAATGCCAATGTTCCGAGTGATGTAATCTTCCTTCTTAAAGGTTGTGGTTGCAATGGAAATCCGAACATCGTTGATTTTTTCTTCCGGAATGACGGTTTCCCAGCTGCCGCATTCTACTTGGAAACGGAAATCTGGTGCTTTTACGCCCTTTTTCTCAGCAATTTCCGTCTTTTTTCGTTCTTCCGGTGTCATTGGCAGCACATCGATCTGAAATCCAATGACCTGTCCCTTACTGTCCTTCGGCACCATCATTTCAATGTCGGTCAGTTCTTTCAAATTATAAATGACTGGCTCATACATTTCTTTCTTGATATCTCTGCCTTCCCGATAGTGTCCGAACATTTGCAGCTTGAAATGTCCCTTGCAACGCAAATGCAGATAAATGTCACCCACATTGGTATACTTCTTCCACTTTCCGAGGGAGAAGGAATTGAAATAGGTGAAAAATTCTACAAAATCGCCCGGATTCAAATACTGCGAAGAGGTCAGCGGGTCATATTGCATTCTTGCACCACGATACATCATCCACCAGTGTTCTTCCAGCTGCAAATTATACCGAAAAATCAGATTTTGAATTTTAAACTTTACGTTTCTCATAGACTCTTGTTCCCCTTACTTTCCAACTGCTTGTTCCTGCGGATCTGATGTCGTTGCAGGAGCATCCGGCAATACAATGCCGAACTGCTGCTTCAGCCATACTTCCGAATCCTGCTTCATTTTCTGTAATACACGGTTTACCCGATCATATCGAATCGGCTTCCGGAACAGATATTCTTTCTTCTTCAAGTCTTCCTGTAAGATGACCAATCGTTCTTCCAAGCCCAGCGGCTGCAAAATCGCACGATACCGGTACAAATCCGGCAGATCCATGTTTGCCAGTACCACAAATGGCTTTTCAAAAATCAACGCAAAGCATATGCCATAATAATTATCTGTGATGACAAACTCACTGTGAATCAAATAATACAGCCAGTCTTCCACCCGAATGTGATAAGCTGGGTCGAGTTTCAGCAGTGCTTTCGATTCCGGGAAGCGATTGATGTCAATAAAATTCCGCAGCTGGCTGTAATGATTGACCAACAGAATATCATTGCCCTTCAGCAGGAACTGCCGCTTCCGGTCGTCACAGCATTCAATGTAAGTGAAGATAAAGCTCTGATCTGTTTCAACTGCTTTCGCTGCGGAATGTTCTGCACAGTCAATATAGAACTGCTTGTCACACAGAAATACGGGGTCTAACACCATTTCCGGTGTGATGTGGAATAAATCCTGCAACACTTCTGCTTCTTCGTATTCTTTAACCGCAATCCCATTGAATTGATGCAGCAATCTGCCGCAATCGTTTCTGGTTTCTCCCTCTGCAGTAAATGCTCCGCCAAAACAAGATGCATATGCAATCTTCCGCTTGTCAGCCGGTACATTTTCCAAAAAATAATACAGACCGGATTGTTTGCCTACCACATCATAATTCCAAACAACATCCGATCCAACAACGTGATTCTGCACATCCTCTCTTAAAATCCGTGCGTCTTCTTCGCTGTCAAAAACCTCCAGAACATCGCAGTTCTGATAAGCGAAGCATCCGGCAATGTTATCCTTTTCCGCATAATGTTCTCCCCAGAGAGCTGGCTGCTTTTGCAGCAATGCCGGGTGTTTTCCGTACTGTTCCAGCGTTTTGTACAATGCACAGGCGGTCAGAATGCTGCCATAATTCAAACCGAACCATAGACTATAAACTGCCGTATCATACGCCATGCTGTTCTTTTTCATAATGATCCTTTTCTCCTTGTCGTACAAAAATATGTACGTTCCTAAAATAAATTTTGTTCTTTGCAAAAAATTCATCCGCACGAAATTTTCATTCGCACCGCCTGCTTTTCCAACAAAAAACAAGTACAAATGTAAACAAATTTATTATATCATACGAACCGCTAAATTGCAAGCCTTT
>OKRU01003579.1_pt1 | contig 12235 bp, 9 predicted proteins | sample 1601131 | NCBI WGS metagenome assembly OKRU01 (sample SAMEA3541558, study PRJEB24748) | human gut metagenome | biome: human gut; feature: human-associated habitat; material: faeces | place: China | collected 2012 | reverse complement strand
GATACGGTCATACATTTGTTAATGAAGCGGATGACGAAAGAGCACAAAGTTTTGATTCGTGTACAAAATCATGGGCGGACGATTGCTAAAGAAAAATTGGAACATATTTTTGAGCAGTTTTTCCGTGTGGACGCATCAAGGTCTTCTGCAACGGGTGGTTCAGGACTTGGCTTAGCTATTGCCAGACAGATTGTGGAGATGCATTACGGACAGATACGGGCAGAGAGTGCGGATGAGACAATTGTGTTTGAAGTAGAACTTCCGTGTGAATGAAAATGCGTCGATAAACACTTGATACAAACAACTTTGAAAGGTCATTTGACAAGTATATTTTTCATTGTATAATGAAAGTGGATAGATTATATTTGAATGGAGGACGCCTATATGGACAAAGTATATATACTGGTATTGCTGTTAATGATAATTCCAATATTGATTTGTATAAAATATGCTGGAAAAGTAAAAAGTGAAGTGGCATCTTCTATTGTAAAATGTCTTGTTCTTGTGATTATCACCATTCTTAGTAATGGGGTATTTGTGCTTTCAGACAACCAACTGTTTTCGTATGTTATGGAAGGACTGTATCTGTTTTCTTTTGACGTGCTGTTGATTTATATATTACAGTATTCACAACAGTATACCCGGGTTTTTAGCGAAGTGACTTTGTTTCGGACAGGCTGTTTTGTTGTTGCAGGTTTGGATGGAATTTCACTGCTTCTAAATGTGTTTTTTCATCATGTATTTACGTTGAAAGCAGAAAACTATATAAGTTTTCAGATGTATCATATTAGTGATAAAACGATTTTTTATTATCTTCATTATGGATTTTCCTATTGTTTGATGTTTTGCATTATTGCATCTTTTTTGACAAAGATTGTGCAAATATCGGATTTTTACCGCAAGAAATATGTTCCAATTTTTGGAGTGTTTTGTGTGATTGTTATATTAAATATTGTATGTAATATTTCGGGATTTCCATTAGATATTTCTCTTCCGTTTTTTGTATTTGCATCCATTTTAATTTGTTATTTGACGTTATATCGGTCGCCAAGGGAGTTGATTGATGAAACATTGTCCATTGTGGTGGCAGGTATGAATAATGCGGTAATCTGTTTTGATATTAATGGAGAATGTGTCTATGCAAATAATCATGCACGCTGTATATTTCATGACTTGTCAAATGATATTGCAGGATTTTCCGAGCAGGTGCAGAATTGGCTGTGTGGACATGATTTTGACAACCGCGACTGCGTGGAATGGAGTGCCCAAAGGACGATTGACAATAAAATACATTATTTTGATATAGAATATAGAAAGATATTTGCAAAGAAGGGTGAATACATAGGATTTTTCTTAAATCTCATTGATACAACAGAAAAACGTCTTGCCTATGAAAAAGAAAAATATTTGGCGACGCATGATACGCTTACCGGATTATATAATAAAGACTATTTTTCAGTAAAAGTAGCAGAAGTTTTAAAAGAAAAAATGCCCGGCAGGGTTTATTGCAGTGAACCAATGAGCAGGCATACTTCGTTTAAAATTGGCGGCCCGGCAGACGTGCTTGTGCAGCCGGAAAATTCGGAGGGGCTTGCTTTTGCCCTTGCAGCTGCCAAAGATTACGAAGTGCCGGTAACAATTCTCGGTAACGGCTCCAACGTGCTTGTGCGCGACAAGGGCATCCGCGGGCTGGTTATTCAGCTTGGCAATGCACTTAAAAGTTTCCGCCGTGAAGGTAACAGGCTGTTCTTCGGTTCCGGTTATTCGCTGGCTTTGGCATCACGCAAAGCGTGGGAATGCGGTTTAAGCGGCATGGAATTTGCCGTGGGCATTCCGGGAAGCATTGGCGGCGCCGTTTACATGAATGCCGGTGCGTATAACGGTGAAATGAAAGGCGTTGTGGAAAGCGTAGCCGTTATGGATACGAACGGCAGAGAGTTTGTGCTTACCGCTGCGGATTTGCAGTTTGGCTACCGTAAAACAAGTTTGCAGGAAAGCGGCTATATTATTACCGAAGTTTGCCTGAACATGCAGCCCGGCGACAAAGACGCCATTAAAGCAATGATGGACGATTTCAGCAGCAGGCGCATCAGCAAGCAGCCGCTGGAAATGCCAAGTGCCGGCAGTATGTTTAAGCGCCCGCCGGGATATTTTGCCGGAACGCTTATTGAAGAAGCCGGACTGAAAGGCTATAAGGTTGGCGGCGCGCAGGTTTCGCCCAAGCATGCAGGTTTTGTTGTAAACTGCGGCAACGCCACGGCGGCAGATGTTTTGCAGCTGATAGCGGACGTGCGCAGAGTAATTATGGAAAAAGCCGGTGTGGAACTTCATCCGGAAGTGCTGGTTATCGGTGAAGAATAAAAAATTTTTCAAAGAGCGGCTGCAAAGCCGTTCTTTTTTATACAGGGCGGTGTTATTGTAGTTGCCCGCTTGTATATGTTATAATAAGCTATCACAGAAAGAGGTATTTTATAAAGAATGGATAATGTTTACGATTTAGTGGAAGATTTTTACGGGCATGACCCGGGCTGGAATTTTCTGCTCCGTCGGGAATACGCCGAGGGCTTTCTGCGTATAGAAGCATGGCATGGAAAAACGCCGGAAGAATTGTATGATATATGGGACCAGCTGACAATGCTGTGCCTTTACCTTGGTAATACGGAACTTATGCTTGGCGATATGAGCGCGGATGATTTTGTGGACTGCATTGCTTGGTGCGGCCGCAACGTATCCGAATTTGATGCCGATTATGAGCATACAAAATATTTTCTGGATACCTGCGTGAGGCTGTACGCCTATTTGCAGAAGAAAAATGTAATTTCTGACGCCGGTGCTCCGCTTGAAGCGGAAGAAAAACTGCTGGCAGGCGGAAAAATGAATATTGTGAATCCGGACGGAAGTTTTACTGATGAAAATAAAGACCGCCGACTGTTTACGGTGCCGGATGCTTCCAATAAAATCTTTTTAAACGTAAATGAACGGATGCAGGAAATTTATGCGGCAATGTATGAATTTTTTACTGAAAGCAGGTTCAGCGTTGATTTGGAACGCGCTTCCGTGCTGTATCATGGAATTTTTGGCAATGCCATTAACGAGTCGGCAAAAAGCAGGCAGGAAGCCTTTAATTCATTTTGGGATTATTTTTTGCTTGATTACCGTTTGATGCTGCGTGATATGCACCCGCTGGAATATTTTTATGAAACTGTATGCAGCAGTGACAGCCGTTATTACGATGCAGGCTTTGCCAAACGCAACAGTGATATTTTAAAGGAAATTATTTCCGCGCGCCTGGTGCTGTTTACCGTGGAAGGTTTTGGCGAAGAAGGCATGTATTTATGCCGCGATTTTCTTACAAACGAAACGTATCAGCTTAATTTGCCGTTAACCGAAGATATTGATACAACTGATATGCTGTTTATCGGGCATTTGTTTTACAACGATAATATGCTTACCGAAAATATGCGCGGCTACAAGATAGACAACATAAACGCTTTATGCCTGCGCGATACTTTAAAACGCGCTTATAAATGGGTAAGCGTACAGCAGAAGGAACCGGACTGGCAGTGGTTCAGCGAGTATTATCCCATGGTGCTGCGCAATATGCTGTTTTTATATGCGGCGGGCATTGCGCATAAAAACTTTAACAACTATACGGAACATACCGCATTCGCGGCAGCGCCTTACAGTGATGAAACGCTGGTTGCCGGTATTTTAAAAAATATTATGCTGAAAAATTACTTTGCACTTGCGGATGTGCGGCTGGCAACGCAGATGTGGTGCGATTTGCAGGCTGCGGGTGCGGATTTGGCTGCTTACAGTGAAACGGTATGGGCAGCAGGCATAATTTATACATTTGTAAAACTTAACGGTGCCTATACTTTCTTTGATGAACGCATTGCCGGTTTTTGCGGAACGGAAGTGGCTGCTATGCAAAAGGCTTCCGAAACGATATGCGAAGTGCTGCAAATAGAAAAGCATGACCCGCGTTACAGCAACGAAGAAGGCATTTTGGCAATGCTCATGAGTGCTTACATGTAAAGGAGAACTTTATGAAATGTAATTTTTGCGGCAGGGAAGTGCCTAAAGGCACGGAAGAATGCCCATATTGCCATTACAGATTCGAGCAGGAAGCAACGATACTCAATCCGCGCGAGCGTGATGAGTTTGAAGGCGTAACCATTGACGAAAGCGGTTATGAAGAAAACGCTGCCGGAAATAATGGCACAAGAAGCCCCGAATACAGGCAGACTTATGAATACCGCAGCGAAGAATACAGCGGTGCGCGCAGCGGCAGAGGGCCTAAAATTTATGTTAAAAACCTTGGCTGCGGCGGTGGGCTGCTTACCGCTTTGCTGGTTATCTGCGTACTGATTGGTTTATTTATTTTCTTTATGCCGCTGTTTGTTATAATAGCAGGCATAGGCCTGATTTATTATTTCATCAGCAGCTTTTTAGGATGATAACAAAAAAACTGCGCTTCAATCCGTATAAAACGGAAAGAAGTGCAGTTTTTATTTTGCGCGTAAGTTTTACAAAATTTCGTCGCGGACAAGCTGGTTGATCATTTTTTGCTTGCCAAGAACCCATAATAAATCGCCTTTTTCGAACACAAGCGAAATATTGGGGTTTACTATGGTGTAACTGCCGCGTTCAAGCCCTATTACAAGGCAGTGCCATTTGTTGCGGATATCGGTAGATTTTATGGACTTGCCAAGCAGCGGTGAATGTTTGTCAACCGTAATGGCGCAGGGCATAAAGGCAATATCGTGGCGGCCTTCGGCTTCGTTAACAAGCATAAACTGGCGCATGCTTACGGGAGAATCGAGCATGGTAAGGCCAAGATTTTTATTTTTTATGGCGGCATTTAAAAGTTTAAAATGCGCTTTAGTGCCGATAATTAAAAGTTTTGTTCCGGCGGTGATTGTAAAACTGCCGCCCGGCATATCGTGAATCTGCCTGCCGGTATCGGCCTGCAAAACATTACAGCCGTAAGATTCGCGCAGGGCGAGGTTCAGCAAGGTCTGCCCGGCAGTAACGGAACCTTCTTCCACTTTGTAGTGGGCTAACTGCAAATCTTCGTCAAACCAGCCGTAAGGTGTGTGTTCGCCTGATTCTTTTAAAGCCTGGCGGTGTTTTAACATATGGCGCTCGTTAAGGTTAACCAGAAAACGCGATTCCATACGCAGGTATTCGCCCATCAGCCAGTCGGAAGAAGAAATAAAGTAGGCCGTAATTAAAGTTGCGGCGGCGGCAAAAAATTCAGACAGGTTTAAAATCCAGGCGAATACAAAGAAGATAAAGCCAGCGGCGGCAATAATTTTTAACAGGAGGAGCACCATAAGCGGAATATGGTTGCTGCGTTTTTCAAACCACAATACGGAAAACAGTTCCGAGCGCCTGGTGCGGTTAACAAGGATAGCACGCAAAAACGGTGCCGCTATAATAAAGGTAAGCACGGCTGTAATAATATCTGCGTAAGGCAGTTTTAAACTATCGCGCAGGTAACCGCTTAAATAATATTCCGCAAACAGCGCTATCGCTGTCAGCAGTGTTGTAAAAATAAGCATGCGCGTAAAATATTCCCGCAAAAAATTGCTCCAGTCCGTTGTGGCTCTGGTGCTGATATTTTTTTCAGTGTAACGGTCAAGCCAGTCGTTAATACGCTGCGGCAGCAGGCGGCGGATAATTTTATAAGCCGGGTCGGCAGCCATAATGCAGAACGGCGTGGTAAAAGTCGTCATAACGGATACGGCAACGATGATAGGATAAATAAAATCGCTGATAACGCCGAGGCTCATGCCCAAAGAAGCAATAATGAAGGAAAATTCACCAATCTGCGCCAGGCTGAAACCGCATAAAATTGAAGTTTGCAGGTTTTGCCCGGAAAGCAGCACGCCGCCGGCGGAAAAAATAAGTTTGCCGGCGATGGTAACGATAATAAGCACGATAATGGGCAGCCAGTATTCCACAAGCAGTGCCGGGTCTACCAGCATGCCTACGGAAACGAAAAATACTGCGCCGAAAATATCTTTTACCGGGGTGAAAAGATGCTCGATTTTTTCGGAATTCGGAGCTTCTGCAATAAGCGAACCCATTATAAAAGCGCCAAGCGCAGCGGAAAAGCCTAGATGCGTTGCCAGAACAACCATGCCGAGGCAAAGGCCGATGGAGGTAACAAGCATCGTTTCGTTGTTCATCAGTTTCAGCGAGCGTTTATAAAAGGTAGGCACAAGGTAAATGCCAAGCACAAACCACAATACCAGAAAGAAAAGCAGGCGCATAACGCTGGCCAAAAGCTCCGTGCCGGAAATGCCTGCGGAGGCAGCAAGTGTGGAAAGCAGAACCATCATGATAATACCGGCAATGTCTTCTACAATTAATATGCCAAAAACCATTTCGGTAAAGCGTTTGCCCTTCATTTTTAAATCTTCAAAGGCTTTTATAATGATGGTTGTGGATGACATGGAAAGCATGCCGCCCAAAAACAGGCTGTTCATGTGGCTCCAGCCCATAAGCGTGCCCGCGCCGTAGCCAAGTGAAAGCAGGCCGGCAATTTCCACAATGGTTGCAATAAAGGCGGTATTGCCAACCTGTTTCAGCTTGTTGAAGCTGAATTCCAGCCCAAGCGAAAACATTAAAAAGATAATGCCTATTTCCGACCAGGTGTGGATGTTGTTAAAATCAGTAACCGTCGGGAAAAAGGAAAAATGCGGGCCGGTAATAAAACCGGCAACGATATATCCGAGTACAAGCGGTTGATTGAGCTTTTTAAAAAGAATGGTAGTAATGCCTGCTACCAGCAAAATCATAGCGAGGTCGGAAACGATTGGTGGTAAATGCGCCATCTAAGGTTCCTCCTTACTTTTGTAAAATAAGATAAGCGACAAATAAAAAGAAATGTTGTATAATAAAATAGGTTTAATGTTTATAAGCGGCAGTAAAAAACGCCGCTATATTATTATACAATGACACAGTGCTTTTTAACAAGGCATACTGTTTGCAAAATATTTGAAAATACGGAGGCAAAGCATGAATACAGATTTGATTTTGATTAACGGCGATATAGTTGACCGTAAAGAAGGGCTTATTGAATACTGCGACCGCGGGCATCAGTTTGGCGACGGTGTTTTTGAAATTGTGCCGGTTTATAACGGCAAGGTTTTTGGCATGATTCCGCATATGGAAAACCTTTTTACTTCTGTAACGCGTTTAAAAATACCTGCCGTTTATATGGTGGAAGAACTGGTTGAGTTTCATGAAGCGTTAATAAAAGCCACCGGTATGGAAAACGGCGAAATTTATACGCAGGTTACACGCGGCAGTGCGCCGTTCGGGCTGGCTTTTCCGGAAATGAGCGTGCCGCAGCTTGTAATGCAGCCTGTTTTTACAGACCGCTCTCAGCTTGCGGAGGCACAGCAGAAGGGTGTAAAACTTATTACCGAAAAAGACCTGCGCTGGCAGCATTGCGACGTTAATACCTTAAACCGCCTGCCGGAAGTAATGGCACGCCAGAAAGCAGCCATCAGCGGCGCGTTTGACGCTTTGTTTGTGCGCGACGGAAAAATTACCGAAACCACAGAAAGCAGCTTTATGCTTGTAAAGGATGAAGTTTTGTGGACGGCTCCCGAAAACGAAAACATTCATAAAAATATTACGCGCAAAGTAATTAAAGAACGCCTGGCGCTTGATTTGGGTATGCCTGTTGTAGAGAAAAATTTTGACGTGGATTTTGCGTTAAAAGCAGAAGAAGCCTTTATCTGCGGGCCGCGCTGCGAAATTGTGCCCGTAGTTAAAATAGACCGCAAACTGCTGAACGGCGGTGAAGTGGGCAAAGTAGTGCCGCAGCTTTTAGGGGCTTATAAAAATTTTGTTGCCAAAGAATGCCCGGCAAGGTAATTAATTATGGATAAAACTTTAGTGCGCGGGGCAATGCTTATTGCGCTGACGGTTGTTTTGCAGTCGCTGCGCCTTTTTATACCGCTGCCGCCAGTGGCAAGCATGTTTTTTATAGGTACGCTGGTTAATATGATGCTTGCCGTTACCGTGCGCCTTGCGGGTTTAAAACCGGCGCTTCTTGCAGTTGTGCTGCTTCCGTTTTTTGCATATTTGCAGGGGCAGCTGCCAATACCGCTTTTAATACCGGTAGTTACCGGCGGCAACGCCGTGTTTGTGCTTATCTGCCATTGGGCGTGGCACCGCGGGCTTATGCTGGCGCCGCTTGCCAAAACAATCTGCATGTTTACGTCAAGCCTTGTGCTTCTAAAAGTGCTGGCGCTGCCTGAAAAAATGGTATTTGCCATTGGTTTTATGATGGGCTGGCCGCAGATGGTAACAGGTATTTGCGGCATATTGCTGGCACGGTTAATTACAAAACGCACCGAAAAATTTTAATATGGGGCATTGTTATGGATACAAGAGTGGTACTTTTGGGCATTATTGTAGAAAACACTGCCGCTGTTGAAGAACTGAATGCTATTTTGCATAATTACGGCAGTTATATTATCGGGCGCATGGGGCTGCCCTACCGCGAAAAAAATCTGCATATTATCAGCATAGTTCTTGATGCGCCGCAGAACATTATCAGCGCGCTTGCAGGAAAAATCGGCATGCTGCCGGGAGTTACGGCCAAAGCGCTTTATGCCGGAAAACAGGCTTAGTCCTTAATGCCTTAGGGCTTTTTTATAGGAGAAATACTGACAGGGAAGGTTCGTCCTGACCTTTAAGGAGGAAAATCAAATGTATGATGCAAAATCAATGAAGGCCGAAGAATTTATTGACCATAACGAGATTATGGCAACATTGGAATATGCCGCAGCCAATAAAAACAACGCTGCCCTTATTTCCGAGATTATTGAAAAGGCAAAACTGCGCAAAGGCTTAAGCCACCGTGAAGCAGCGGTACTGCTGGACTGCGAACTGGAGGACAAAAACGCGGAAATTTTTGCGCTGGCAGAACAGATAAAAAAAGATTTTTACGGCAACCGCATTGTTATGTTTGCACCGCTCTATCTTTCCAATTACTGCATTAACGGCTGTGTGTATTGCCCGTATCACAGCGTAAACAAACACATTGCCCGTAAAAAACTCACGCAGGATGAAATCCGTGCCGAAGTTATTGCCTTGCAGGATATGGGGCATAAACGCCTGGCACTGGAAGCCGGTGAAGACCCGGTTAATAACCCGATTGAATATATTCTTGAATCAATTAAAACAATTTACAGCATTAAACATAAAAACGGCGCAATCCGAAGGGTAAACGTTAACATTGCCGCAACTACGGTTGAAAACTACCGCAAATTAAAAGAAGCCGGTATCGGTACCTATATTCTTTTTCAGGAAACCTATCATAAAGAAAGTTATGAAAAACTTCATCCCTATGGGCCAAAAAGCAATTATGCCTACCATACCGAAGCGATGGACAGGGCAATGGAAGGCGGCATAGACGATGTTGGCCTCGGCGTATTGTTCGGGCTTGAACTTTACCGTTACGAATTTGCGGGGCTTTTAATGCACGCAGAACATCTGGAAGCAGTTCACGGTGTTGGCCCGCATACTATCAGCGTTCCGCGCATCTGCCCGGCAGATGATATTGACCCGTCTGCTTTCGATAACAGCATCAGCGACGATATTTTTGAAAAACTTGTTGCCTGCATCCGCATCAGCGTGCCTTATACCGGCATGATTGTATCAACCCGTGAAAGCCAGCGCGCCCGCGAAAGAGTGCTGCATCTCGGCATTTCGCAAATCAGCGGCGGTTCCCGCACCAGCGTTGGTGGCTATGCCGAGCCGGAAAAAGAAAATGATTCTGCTCAGTTTGATGTAAGCGATAACCGTACACTGGATGAAGTTGTAGGCTGGCTGATGGAACTTGGCTATATTCCGAGCTTCTGCACTGCCTGCTACCGCGCAGGGCGTACCGGAGACCGCTTTATGAGCCTTTGCAAGAGCGGGCAGATTCAAAACTGCTGCCACCCCAATGCGCTGATGACATTAAAAGAATATCTGGTAGATTACGCTTCTCAGCATGTAAAAGAACTGGGTGACGAGCTTATTGCCAAGGAAATTCATAATATTCCCAACGAAAAAGTGCGTGAACTTGTGGAACGCCATTTGAAGGATATTGAAGAAGGCGAACGCGACTTCAGAATTTAAAATTGACATTTATAATCATATCGAATAAAATTTATATGTGTATTTAATGTTTAAGCCGCTTTTTACAAGCGGCTCATTATTTTTGAAAGGCGTTGATATTTTGCTGGAAAATCTGTTCAAACTTAAAGAAAACGGTACCAATGCCAAAACGGAAATGATGGCCGGGATTACAACTTTTATGACTATGGCTTATATTCTGGCTGTAAACCCCGCTATTTTATCCGCATCCGGTATGGATTCCGGCGCCGTATTTACGGCAACTGCCATTGCCTCCTGCATCGGCACGCTGTTTATGGCGTTTTTTGCCAATTATCCGTTTGCGCTGGCGCCGGGCATGGGCCTGAACGCATTTTTTGCCTATACTGTCGTAGGGCAAATGGGGTATTCGTGGCAGGTTGCACTGGCTGCCGTATTTGTCGAAGGCATTTTGTTTTTCATCCTGTCGCTTACAAAAGTGCGTGAAGCAATTTTTAACTGTATTCCGTTTTCGCTTAAATATGGCGTTACCGGCGGCATAGGTTTGTTCATTGCTTTTATCGGCCTGCAAAACTCGCACCTTGTTGTGGACGGTGCAACGCTGGTAAGCATTTATCCGTTTAAAGCGTCGCTTGCAAGCGGAGAGTTTTATACAACCGGTATCGGCGCGCTGTTGGCGCTGATAGGCGTAATTTTAACGGCTGTTTTAATGATAAAAAATGTGCGCGGCGCAATTTTGCTGGGCATACTTATTACCTGGGGCCTTGGCATAATTGCGGAAGTAACAGGCATTTATATTCCCGACCCGGCCAAAGGCGCATTTTCGGTAATGCCGGATTTTTCTAACGGCTTATATATACCGAGCCTGATGCCGAGCTTTATGCAGATGGATTTCAGCTATATTTTTACCTTTAATTTTGTTACCATAATGTTGTCATTTATGTTTGTAGATTTGTTTGACACACTGGGTACTTTAATCGGTGTTGCTTCCAAAGCCAATATGCTTGACAGGCAGGGACGCCTGCCCAGAATCAGAGGCGCGCTGCTGGCTGACTCTGTTGCAACATCGGCAGGTGCTGTGCTCGGTACTTCTACGGTAACAACTTTTGTCGAAAGTTCTTCCGGTGTTATGGCTGGCGGCCGCACAGGCCTTACTGCTGTAACCGTGGCAATACTCTTTTTGGCATCTTTGCTGTTTGCACCGGTATTTCTGGCAATACCGGCATTTGCAACGGCACCGGCACTAATTATTGTAGGCTTTTTAATGCTGGCGACCGTTTTGAACATTGATTTTAACGATATGGGCGAAGCAGTGCCCGGGTTTATTGCCATTATTGCCATGCCGTTTATGTATTCAATTTCCGAAGGCATTGCGCTTGGCATAATTTCTTATGTGGTTATTAATGTTCTTTCCGGTGCGGCCGGTAAAAAGAATATCAGCGGTATTATGTATATACTGGCATTTTTGTTTGTTTTGAAATATATTTTTGTTTAAAACTTAAAATTGTTATGGCAGGGCCGGATAACATCCGGCTCTTTTTTATTGCCAAAATTACGGGCAGAGCAGAACAAAGCCTTGTCAGATTAGTTAAAAACGCAGGCGCGTAATGTAAAATTTCGGTAAGCTGCGCTTTGAAAAATGCGTATTGAAACCTTTTATAAGTTTCTACCTTAGCGCGGCGGGTGTTCGGGGTATTGCTGCGCAGACGGTGAAAAAGCGAAAAATTCAGATTTATCTTTAAAAGTGGTCTTTACAGGGGAGGGCAAACGTGTTATAATGAGGCTGTATAAAAGACTGGGTAGTCAAAAAACCTTCTCCTCAGGAACGTTTTTCAGGTTTACTCAATACTTTATACAATAAGGCTTGCCGTTTCCTCAGGGGCAGGCCTTCACTGGGGTTTATAAACCGCAGCAGGAAGAAAAAATGTAATTAAGTGTTTGCAACGGTAGAGGAAACCAGGAGACTCGCACTCAGGGCAGATGCCGAAAGCAGAAATTTCTTCCCCAAGCGTTTTATAAAAATAAAATGTGTTTTTCTAAAGGGAGGAAAACAAAATGAAAAAATCTTTAGTACTTGCAATGGCTATGGCTCTCGGCGTAACTGCAT
>OKRU01003577.1_pt1 | contig 12242 bp, 8 predicted proteins | sample 1601131 | NCBI WGS metagenome assembly OKRU01 (sample SAMEA3541558, study PRJEB24748) | human gut metagenome | biome: human gut; feature: human-associated habitat; material: faeces | place: China | collected 2012 | reverse complement strand
AACAGCACAACCGGACAGATTCCCACGATGCCAAACACATGCTGCAGTGCCTCCACAGCTCCATCGTAATCGTATTCGCCCTCCATCTCGACGTAGATTCTGCCCTGCTCCTTGCGGATATGGAAAGTGCCGTCCACCTTCTTTAAGGCATGATTCATCTGGCTCACCAGCGCATCCTCAAACAGATAACGGTTCTTCCCCTTGATGGCAATCTCTGCATATTTAATCAAAAATGCTTTATATGTCATGACTCTCTCCTTTACTTTCTGGTGAACTTTCTGCGGAACGGAATGATCTCTTTCATTTTTTCGACCGCATAATCCACTTCTTCTTCCGTTGTGTTGACGCAGAAGCTGATCCGGATCGTGGACTCCAACTTCTGCTTCGGCAGACCGATGCCCTGTAAGGTGCGGCTCGGCGCAGGCTTATTGGACGAGCAGGCGCTTCCCGCTGACACATAAATCTTTCTGTCCTCTAATGTGTGGAGCATAACCTCACTGCGCACGCCGTCAATGCTCACACTGACGATCTGTGGTGCGGAATCACGTCCTGTCTTTCCGTTGACAGACACACCTTCTATTTTTAAAACGCCTTCCACAAAACGCTGTTTGATCTGATAAAGGTGGTCAATTTTTTCCTCAAAGTTTTCATAAATCTCTTCGGCAGCCTCACCTAACGCAGCAACGCCCGGTACGTTCTCGGTTCCGGAGCGCATGCCCTTCTGCTGCCCGCCACCGTAAATCAGCGGTTTTACCTTCGTCTTATCTTTGATGAACAGAAATCCTGTTCCTTTCGGCGCATGGATTTTATGTCCGCTGACAGAAAGCATATCAATCCCCAGTTTTTTCGGAAAAATACGGTACTTTCCATATGCCTGGATCGCATCCACATGTACCAATGTATTCGGATTTTTTTCTTTGATCACCTTGATTGCTTCTTCGATTGGTTCCACTGCTCCGATCTCATTGTTGACCATCATCATAGAGACAAGGATCGTGTCCTCACATACCGCCTCCCGCAGTTCGTCGAGTGAAATGATACCATCTGCATCCACTTTCAGATATGTCACTCGAAAGCCAAGTTCCTCTAAATATCCTGTAACTGCTGAAACAGACGCATGCTCTATTGATGTCGTGATAATATGATTTCCGGCTCTTTTATTTGCCAGTGCTGCTCCGATCAGTGCAGTATTGTTTGATTCCGTTCCTCCGGATGTGAAAAGGATTTCTTTCTCATCCACCTTTAACGTCTTTGCGATCTTTTTCTTAGCCTCTTTGATATAGTTCTCTGCTTCCACACCTTTCATATGAAGTGAGGATGGATTTCCGTAATCTTCCATCAGAACTTTTACCATCAAATCTTTTGCACGTTCACTGCAACGGGTCGTTGCAGAATTATCCAAATAAACTTCTGTCAAATTTGTTTCCATAATTATCCTTCTTTATCTATGCAGCATCACTCTTCTACTCATCCCTGCCATCGGTCTGACTCTCTAACTGATATCCCAAAATCGCAAGGGCTGCGATTCCTGCCGTCTCTGTTCTAAGGATCCGTCTGCCAAGTGAGATCAGCTGCATTTCATCTCTGACCATTTCAATCTCTTCCGGCGCAAATCCGCCCTCCGGTCCGATAAACACTGCGATACTTTCGCCTTTTTTTATCTGTTCCATTGCAGCCTTCGTCCCTGCCATTCCATGCTCGTTTTCATAGGGAACCAGTTTCACATCCAGTTTCTTGGCATATGCCACAGCTTCTTTGTACGACATCGGCATCTTCACTTCCGGGATCAGACTTCTCTTTGACTGTTTTGCTGCGCTCTCTGCGATCGCCTGCCAGCGCGTCACCTTTGATTTTGCCTTTTTGTCATCTAACTTTACCACACAGTTTTTCATGGCGACCGGTATGACCTCATAAACGCCAAGTTCCACAGTTTTCTGAATGATCCATTCCATCTTGTCATTCTTCGGAAGCCCCTGAAACAGATAAATCCTGCATGGCAGTTCTGTACTTTCCGCCTCTTTTTCCAGAATATCCGCACGCACAAAGCTTTCTGTAATATCAGATATACTACAAAAATAGTTTTGTCCGTTTCTGGTGCACACGCGGATTTTCTCTCCCGGTTTCATCCGCAGCACATTTTTAATATGGTTGACATCGCTGCCTTCAATTGTCACAAAATCTTCTGCTGCATTTTCATCTTCTATAAAAAACTGATACATGTCTTTTCCTAATTCTTTCTTGCTGTAATGTTCACCCATTCGCCCTGATGATTGATCTCTACAACTTCCAGACCGGCTTTCTCAATTGCCTCTTTCACGTCATTCTCTTTGAAATCGATGATTCCTGATGTGATAAAATATCCACCTTTTTTTAAACGCGCCGGGATCACCGGTGCCATTGGAATGATCACGTCTGCCAGGATGTTGGCAACAACGATATCAAATTCTTCCGTTCCGGCTTTTTCCTGAAGTTCTGTATCATCGATCAGATTTCCAACATAAAATGTTCCCAGTTTCTGATCGAGATGATTTACTTCCATATTGTCGTGTGTGGAAGTCATGCAGTCCGGGTCAAGGTCTGTTCCGACTACCTCTGATGCCCCTAATTTCAGTGCCACGATCGATAAAATACCGCTTCCGCAGCCAACATCAAGAACCTTTGGTGTCTTTACCTGCGGCGTATATGTTTCATTTCCACGAATATATTTCAGCAACTGCCGGATGCAGAGCTGTGTCGTCTCATGCTTGCCTGTTCCAAAAGAGACACCCGGATCGATCTCAATCAAAAACTTGTCCCTGTCTTCTTCCTTCAGTTCTTCCCATGTTGGTTTGATCAGGATATCGTTAATATAGAAAGAGCTGAAAAACTTCTTCCAGTTGTTGATCCAGTCAAGATCCTCTGTCTGGTCGGATGTGATCTTTCCGGTTCCCATATCTACCACATTCCGCATCTCCTCGATGGTTGTCTTTACCTGTTTTAACAGTTCAGTGTCATCCTGTCCGTTGTCTTCCAGATAAAAACTGACATAGCTGATCCCCTCATCCGGTGGAAGTTCCGGCAGAAAATCAATGAACATCTCTGCCTGATCTTCTTTTGTCAGCGGCACATTATCCTCGATCTGCACACCTTCGATACCAAGATCCATAAGTGCAGAGCTCAAGTAATCTTCTGCCGCAGTCGTTGTCTCAATGGTATATTTATTCCATTTCATATTTTATATATGCTCCTTTTTGCGTATTTTCCGTTCAGATCATAAAAAACCACTAGATATACTACCACAAAGCCATTCAGGTTGCAAACAATTCCTTTTACTGCTGTTCTTTTGCAAGCTTGTCCAAAACTTCATATAAGATCTGCGCATCGATCGGTTTTGCAATATGTCCGTTCATTCCCGCATTTAAGGCTGCACTGACATCCTCCTCAAAAGAATTTGCAGTCATGGCATAAATTGCAATCGTTCCGGCATCCTCTCTCTCTGACTTCCGGATTGTGCGTGCCGCTTCATAACCATTCATCACCGGCATGTGAATATCCATAAGAATTGCCATGTAAGTACCTGGCTTTGCCTTCTCAAACAACTCGACGGCTTCCTTGCCGTTATGTGCACAATCCACATCCATATGTACCATTGCAAGCAGTTCTGTTGCCACCTCTTCATTAAATGCGGTGTCTTCCGCAAGCAATACTTTTTTCCCGGTAAAATCATATACCGCCTGTTCTTCCTGTACCACGGACAAATCGTTTTCCACCGGCTGCTCCGTTATTTCCGGTTCTGCAGCCTGTTCAAATTCAAATGGAATAGACACAACAAATGTCGTTCCCTCTCCTTTTTTCGATTTCACGGAAATGGAGCCTGACATCAGTTCCACGAAATTTTTTGCAATGGACAGCCCCAGTCCGCTTCCTCCGTGTTTCTGCGCAGTTGTCGCACTCTCCTGCTCGAATGGCTGGAACAGCCGCGTCTGCATCTCCTCCGACATGCCCTCCCCGGTATCTTCCACAAGGAAATTAAAGTATGCTTTCTCCTCCTTCACATAGAGTTCTTTCACTTTGATCGTGATTTTCCCACCGGACGGCGTGAATTTGTAAGCATTGGAAACCAGGTTCAGCAAAATCTGGTTCACACGAAGTCCATCCCCGATCAGATGTGTATGCGTCACCTCTTCGTCCTGTACCTCAAACGCTATCCCTTTCTGCCTGCACTGCGGTTCATAAATCGTGCAGACGGACATTAAGATCTCATGAAGATCAAACGGTTCCTTTGCAATTTTCATCTTCTTATTCTCGATAGACGACATATCTAAAATATCATTGATAATATTTAACAGCACCTTGGACGACACATCAATTTTATCGAGATAGTCCTCTATCTTCTTCGGATCTTCCTCATAGTGCTTTGCGATCTCCGTCAGTCCTACGATTGCATTCATCGGTGTCCGTATCTCGTGGCTCATCCTTGCAAGGAAATCACTCTTTGCCTGATTTGCCCGGTTTGCCTGATCGACTGCTTCTAAAAGCTGTTCATTCTTCTCCGCAATCTTTAAATAGCTTTTTCGTCTCGCCTCCTGCCAGAAAATCATAAACAGAATACTCGCCACCAGCAAAATAAAGATGACAATAAGCGGATAGCGGAACTTATACAGCACATCTGTCCAGGTAAGCTGATACCCATTCTCCACTGTATGGCTGATCGTGATCTGGGATACTTCCTGAGAGGGAATCTGCGTAATGCATTTATTGATAATGCTCATCAGGATTTTATTTTCATCACTGTTTTTTCCAACAATCCCCATCGGTTCTTCCTTAGACAGGTTAGGCAGTACCGTCAATCCCTCATACCGCGGTTTCTGCAGCAGCGGTGTCACCACGTTGACATTCTGTGCCATAAAGTCGCACTCTCCGCTGTTCAGAAGTTCCATACATTCCTCTGTCGTAGTGCATTTTACAATCTCAAACTCCGGATAATTTGCCTGGATATAATTTTCCAGTGCCGCATAACTCTTCGTGATTGCAAGAATATACTTATTCTCTGCATCTCCGGGTGTATAGTTCATCCCCTGCCTGCAGACAAGCGCCACTTCCCCTGTGTATATGACATCTGATACCAGATAATCAGATTTTGTGAATGCAGGATTTTCGACTACGACACCAGCCACCAGATCTGCCGGATGTTTTTCAAGATAATCTATCACACGCTGACCACTTTCCAGCATCGTGTACTGCAGATTCAGGCCGCTGCTCTCCCGGATCCGACTCACAAGATCAACAATGATCCCTTCGATTTCTCCGTCGTCATTTTCCATTGAAAACGGTGGTCTGTTATTGATAAACGCTATATTCACCTGTTTTTGTGCCCGAATATATTCAATTTCTTCTCTTGTAAATGCAAGCCCCATGGCAGAAGTATCTCCATAATACTTCTGGTACAGTTCACTTAAAAATGTCGGATAATCCGCTGTGATCTCTCCAAGCGCATAATCGGCATCCTCCATTACCTTTTGCTTCTGCTTTCCTGCCATCAGATAAAATGGCTGCGCTCCAAACCGGCAGATAATCTTATAATCGTCCATCCCGACAAGCGATCCCTGTACGACTGCATCCACAGCACCTTCCTCCAATGCCTGAAAACATTCTTCTGTCGTCATGTATTCTTTCAACTCAAACGAAAAATCTTTCTTTTTGGCATATTCTTTCAGATCATCATTCTGAAAACTTTCCTTCAGTCCAGCCACCCGGATGCCGTTAAAAGCCTCAAAATCATTGTAATAATACCTGTCATCATCCATTCTTGCATAAAGAACACAGGCTTCTGTTCCCGCCCAGTACTTCGAAAGCAGGAATCTCTCCTCACGTTCCGGTGTTCTCTGCGCCTGGCAGATCATATCAATCTCACCTGACTCCAGTTTTTTCAGGACATTGTCCCATGTGTCATACACATATTCGTACTTCCATCCTGTATACTCAGCGATCTTATCCAGCAATTCCACGCCATATCCTGTATACTCCCCATTTTCGTCCAGATCGATAAACCCGCCATAATCAATATATCCAATACGGATTGTTTCCCCAGAATCATTATTTTTTCCATATACCACAAATGGTATTGCACTGAAAAATGCCATCACAAAAATGATGATCCCATGTCTGATCTTCTTCCATTCCTTTTTCCCCATCGTTTTCTCCCTGTCTGATGTTCCATCGTTTTTTATCGTTTCCGTACCTGTGTCTCAGATCCTATATCGATTATAGCGAATTATACACCAGAAATAAAGCAAAAGAAAAAAGGCTGCCGCACAGCCTTTTTCTTTCAAGATCATAATACTTTTGATAAAAATTCCTGCAATCTTGGACTCTGTGGATGTTCAAAGATCTCCTGCGGTGTGTTTTCTTCCTGAATGACACCGTCATTGATGAACATGACACGGTTTGCAACCTCTCTTGCAAATCCCATTTCATGTGTTACAACCACCATGGTCATACCGTCCTCTGCAAGTTCTTTCATAACGCTTAAAACCTCGCCGACCATCTCAGGGTCCAATGCCGAAGTCGGCTCATCAAACAAAATAATATCCGGGTTCATGGCAAGCGAACGGACAATGGCAATTCTCTGTTTCTGTCCACCCGAAAGCTGGCTTGGATAGGCATCCGCCTTATCAGACAGACCGATTCTTTTCAAAAGATCCATCGCTTTTTTCTCTGCCTCTTCCCTGGTCATTTTGTTGAGTTTTACCGGGGCAAGCATAATATTTTCCTTAATAGTCATGTTAGGGAACAGATTAAACTGCTGGAACACCATTCCGATTTTTTCCCGTACATGGTTAATATCCACCGACTTATCCGTCATATCCGTCCCCTCAAACAGAACGTGTCCGCTCGTTGGGATCTCCAACAGGTTTAAGGATCGCAGAAATGTCGATTTTCCACAGCCGGAAGGTCCGATCAATGCAAGGACATCCCCTTTTCTGATGGTCGTGGAGATTCCTTTTAATACTTCATGATCCCCAAAAGATTTGCAGAGATCCTGGATCTCTAAGATCACCTCTGCAGAATTGGTTGTATTTGTATTATCGCTCATTGTTTCTCAACTTCCTTTCTAAGACACCGACAGCTTTGCTAAGTCCGACTACCATCAGAAGATAAATGACAGCAACTGCGATCAACGGCATAAATGCCTCATACGTAACGCTTCGGATAATGTCTCCACCTTTTGTCAGATCCATCAGACCGATGTAACCACTGATGGACGTCTCTTTCAATAAACTGATAAACTCGTTACACAGTGCAGGGAGAATATTCTTTACTGCCTGTGGCAGGATGATGGTGGTCATCGTCTGTCTGTAATTCAGTCCTAAGCTTCGTCCTGCCTCGAACTGTCCGATATCCACTGCCATAATTCCGGAACGCACGATCTCTGCCACATAAGCAGCTGAGTTCAAACCAAATGCGATCACTGCTACCACGATTTTCCCCGTGTTAATACTCTGGAAAATAACATAATAGATAATCAATAACTGGATCATGACCGGTGTACCGCGGATGATCGTCAAATATGCTTTACAGACTGCATTCAGAATGCCAAGCCCGCCATTTCTGTCATGGCTGGTTCTGACAATGGCAATTAAAAATCCTAAGACAATACCGATCATCACCGCAAAAATTGTAATGATCAATGTATTTCCAAGACCTTTTAACATATATGCATAGCGGTTATCCTGAATAAAGTTCTGGTAAAATTTTTCGCCAAACGAACTCTTTGCTGTCACTGCATTCCCATCACGTACAATGATCACCTGCTTGGAAGTTGCATATGTATCTGTAAAGTTGACATTCTTCTTTCGCTCTTCTGTCACGGTAAATCCGGCAGCGCCCACATCTATCTTCCCTGTAGACACAGCCGGGATAATAGAATCAAATGCCATATCTTCAATCTTCAATTCCATACCGAGCTTATCTGCGATTGCCTGCATGATATCCACATCTATACCGACGATTTCATTATTCTCATAATACTCATATGGCGGGAACTCAGCATTTGTTCCCATCGTCAGTGTTCCATTCCCACGGGACACATCCTGTGGTTCGTATGGATAATTTCCTTTTTCCGCATCTGTTCCAATATAATTTTTTGTAATCCGGTCAAGCGTTCCCTCGCTTCTTAATTCCTCTAATGCCGTATTGACCTTTTCCAGCAGATCATCGTTTCCCTTTGCGATAACAATCGCATATTCTTCCAGCGTAAATTCTTCATCGAGAATTTTAAGTCCCGGATTCTCCTCCACAAATGCGAGCGCCGGCTGTTCATCGATCACAACACAGTCAATCTTTCCCTGTTTTAATGCCTGGACTGCATCTGCGCCTTTGTTGTAACGCTCCACCGTTGTTCCTGATCCGTCATTTTCATAATCGGAAACATAAATATCACCGGTTGTTCCAAGCTGGACACCAATCTTTTTTCCAACGATATCATCCACACCGCTGATCGCACCGGCTGTTTCCGTGGATGCTGCTTCCTGATCATCCTTCTGCTTTGTGCCGCATCCAGCAATTCCTGTCAGCACAAATGTCAGAACGAAAAGCCAAAGCAGCAGTTTTTTACTTTTTTTCTTCATCATAAATATCCGCTCCTCTTTTTTTCTGATTGTCTGCATAAATATACATTATTTTTCATTGAAATACAAGTATTTTGGACTCAATTGTTAAGATTCCCTTTCCGATTTATCAGGGAACTGATTTTTTTCTTGACTGTCCCGCAAAATTACATTAAAGTTTGTTTTAGAAAAAACAAAGGAGATTTTATTTATGGAAAAAATTGCAAGCTTTACAATAGACCATATCAAATTAGAACCCGGCGTTTATGTATCCCGCAAAGATACCGTCGGTGCAGAAGTGATCACCACATTTGATCTGCGCATGACTTCCCCAAACGATGAGCCTGTCATGAATACCGCCGAGATGCATACGATCGAACACCTTGCAGCAACATTTTTAAGAAACCATGCTGTTTACGGTTCCAAAACTATTTATTTTGGTCCGATGGGATGCCGTACCGGATTTTATCTGCTTCTCGCAGGTGATTATGAATCAAAGGACATTGTTGGCCTGATGATTGAAATGTTTGAGTTTATCCGCGATTTTAAGGGCGATGTTCCTGGCGCAAGTCCAAAAGACTGTGGCAATTATCTGGATATGAACCTTGGTATGGCAAATTATCTTGCCAACCGCTATCTTGAAAACACGCTCTACCATATTGATGAAAAACATCTGGTGTATCCGGAATAGAGTTTTCAAAACAGACATTGTATTTTCTATTGTCATAATAACAAACCCGGTGTAATCTCTCAGCAAAGATCTTACACCGGGTTTCTATTATCTGTTCATTTTACTAAAATGATCCTTTTAATCTTTAGAATCTGTTTTAGATATCATCAAAGGATTCTTTTAATTTATCCATGAATCCCTTTTTCTTCTTACCCTTTTCCTGGGTGCCGTTACCACCGGCGTTGCTTCGGTTTAAGGACGCACCTGTCAGTTCATCAAAATGACGTAACGCCTCTTTCGCCTCATTATTAAGACCTGTCGGTGTCTGGACAACCAAAGTTACATACTGGTCACCACGAACCCCTTTATTTCTCAGGGATGGAACTCCCTTTCCTTTCAGACGGATCTTGGTGTCGGTCTGTGTACCTGGTTTTACTTCATAAAGCACATCTCCGTCAACGGTATTGATACGGATCTCGCCGCCCAATGCAGCCTGCGCAAACGTAACCGGAGCTGTGGAATAAATATTCATATCCTGACGCTGGAAGATTGGATGTCTGGATACAACTACTTCTACTAACAAATCTCCTCTTGGGCCACCATTGACACCCGGCTCTCCTTTTTCACGGATACGGACACTCTGTCCATTGTCGATACCGGCCGGAATCGTTACCTGGATTTTTCTCTTTCTTGCAATATATCCGGTACCACGGCAATCCGGACATTTGTCTTTGACTACTTTACCGGTACCATTACAATCCGGACAGGTCTGGACATTCTGCACCGTTCCAAAGAAGGACTGCTGTGTAAACACAACTTTTCCTTTGCCGCCGCACTTGGTACATGTTTCCGGGCTTGTTCCCGGTTTTGCACCTGTACCATGGCAGGTTGCACACTCATCCTTCAGAACCATTTCAATTTCTTTCTCACATCCGAAAACAGCCTCTTCAAATGTGATCCTTACACTGGTACGGAGATTCGCACCTTTCATCGGTCCATCATTGCCTCTTCTTCTGGCGCCACCGCCACCGAAGAAGTCGCCGAAAATATCTCCAAAGATATCTCCCATATCCATGCCTGAAAAATCAAATCCGCCAGCACCGCCGCCTGTACCATCGAATGCTGCATGACCAAACTGATCATACTGTTTACGCTTTTCTGCATCACTCAATACTGCATAAGCTTCCTGTGCTTCCTTGAACTTTTCTTCACATTCTTTATCACCCGGATGCATATCCGGATGGTCCTTCTTGGCAAGAGTACGGAATGCCTTTTTTATATCAGCGTCACTCGCATTCTTCGGAACGCCAAGGACTTCATAATAATCTCTTTTCTCTGCCATAACGCTTAACTCCTTGTTATCATGTACAAATTTATCATACCGGCTATCTGTCTAAAGCATGATTCAATTTCCGGTTTTCAAAAATTTTAAAATATTTTCCTCTTCTACCGCATATAGGGTTTCCGGAAAACCGGAAACCCCTTTTTATATGCTGATTATATTTTAGACCTCTTTGAAATCAGCGTCTACAACATCATCATCTGCTGCGCCGGCATTGTTTGTCTGTGCGCCGCCCATGTTTCCCATATCAGGACCTGCTCCCTGAGCACCCTGTGCTGCCTGTGTCTGCTCATACATCTTAGCAAATACTTTCTGTGCACTCTGTGTCAGTTTCTCCTGAGCTGCTTTTAATTCAGCAACATCTGCGTCTGTCATCTCTTCTGCATTCTGATGTGCGTCCAGGAAAGATTTTACTGCATTTAAGTCAGCTTCTACTTCAGCTTTATCATTTGCATCAAGGTTTGCTCCAACCTGATCCAATGCCTGCTGTGTCTGGAATACGAAGGAATCTGCATCGTTTCTTGCATCGATCGCTTCTTTTCTCTTCTTATCCTGTGCTTCGAACTCAGCTGCTTCTTTTACAGCCTTATCGATCTCATCATCGGACATGTTAGATCCGGATGTGATTGTAATGTGCTGCTCTTTTCCTGTTCCTAAATCTTTTGCAGAAACGTTTACAATACCGTTTGCATCGATATCAAATGTAACCTCGATCTGTGGAACACCACGACGTGCTGGTGGGATACCATCCAGACGGAACTGTCCAAGGGATTTGTTATCTCTTGCGAACTGTCTCTCACCCTGTACAACGTTGATATCAACGGCTGTCTGGTTATCTGCTGCTGTAGAGAAGATCTGGCTCTTCTTGGTAGGGATCGTTGTATTTCTCTCGATCAGTCTTGTAGCGATACCACCCATTGTCTCGATAGATAATGATAATGGTGTTACATCAAGAAGTAAGATTTCACCGGCACCGGCATCTCCTGCTAATTTACCACCCTGGATAGAAGCACCGATTGCAACACACTCATCCGGGTTTAAGGATTTGCTTGGCTCTTTGCCTGTCAACTGTCTTACTTTGTCCTGAACAGCCGGGATACGTGTAGAACCACCAACTAATAATACCTGACCAAGATCTGCGTTTGTAAGTCCTGCATCTTTCATGGCATTCTGAACCGGGATTGCAGTTCTCTCAACTAAGTCATGTGTTAATTCATCAAATTTTGCTCTTGTAAGGTTCATATCGAAATGTTTTGGACCTTCTGCTGTAGCTGTGATGAATGGTAAGTTGATATTTGTAGTTGTAGCAGAAGATAACTCTTTCTTAGCTTTCTCTGCTGCTTCTTTTAATCTCTGAAGTGCCATCTTATCTGTAGATAAATCAACACCCTCTGCTTTCTTGAATTCATCGATCATCCACTGTGTGATCTTGTTATCAAAATCATCACCACCAAGGTGTGTATCACCATTTGTAGCTAATACTTCAATAACTCCGTCACCGATCTCGATAATGGAAACATCGAATGTACCACCACCTAAATCGTATACCATGATCTTCTGTTCTTTCTCATTGTCAAGACCATAAGCTAAAGCTGCTGCTGTTGGCTCGTTGATGATACGTTTTACATCAAGTCCTGCAATC
>OKRU01003571.1_pt1 | contig 12265 bp, 10 predicted proteins | sample 1601131 | NCBI WGS metagenome assembly OKRU01 (sample SAMEA3541558, study PRJEB24748) | human gut metagenome | biome: human gut; feature: human-associated habitat; material: faeces | place: China | collected 2012 | reverse complement strand
TTATTTAATTTATAATGGGATCGTAGGCTATTAATCCAATTGCAATAATATATTAATTTGTAAGCCAGTGGGACGGTAAAATAGCCGGTGTACCTGTCCCGCTGGCTTCGTAGTTAGAAGGATTTCCCGGCATCCGTGAGAGAAATTGTTCTCTCCGGCTGCCAGGGCCGCTGCGGTCTTCGACCTTTTTATAATACACAGGAAAAAGAATTGGCAGAAGATGCCATGGAGCGAATGCAAATCACTGATTTGGCAAGGAGATGTTATCGTGAGCTTTCAGGCGGTCAGCAGCAGCGCGTGCTGCTTGCCAGAGCACTTTGTGCAACACAGAAAATGTTATTAGTGGATGAACCAGTTTCTGGACTGGATCCAAAGGCGACAGCTCAGATGTATGAGCTGCTTGAAGAGCTAAATGAAATTGATGGTATTACGATTATTATGATTTCCCATGATATTGCAGCTGCTATGAAATATGCCAGCCATATTTTGAGAGTAGGAAAACATACCTTTTTTGGAACGAAAGATGAATACTTAGAGGAATACCGCAGAAGGAAAGCATATAGAAGAATGATACAAAAAAGGGAAGAACAGAAAGAGGAAGGTGAGTGGCAGTGATGGGTTTGAATGCAATTTTGGGAAAAATTAGTTTTTATTGGCAGTACCCATTTGTGCGCTATGCGCTTGTGGTAGGTGTGCTTATCGCTCTGTGTTCCTCGCTTCTTGGTGTTACTCTTGTGCTCAGACGCTTTTCATTCATTGGAGATGGTCTTTCCCATGTAGCATTTGGAGCGATGACAATTGCAACGGTATTAAAAATGACTGAGAAAATGCCCCTTATTATGGGAATTACAATTGTAAGTGCTGTGCTGCTGCTTCGAACTGGACAGAACACAAAAATCAAGGGAGATGCCATGATGGCGATGATTTCAGTTGGCGCACTTGCAATAGGCTACTTGATTATGAATCTCTTCTCAACAGCGGCAAATTTATCTGGTGACGTTTGCAGTACATTGTTTGGTTCGACTTCAATTTTAACATTAACAAAGGGTGAGGTTTGGTTTTGCGCGGCAATGTCCGCTATTGTAGTAGTCATCTTTATCCTTTTTTATAATAAAATTTTTGCAATTACATTTGATGAGGATTTTTCAAGAACAGCCGGAACAAAGGCTGGTTTTTATAATTTAATGTTAGCGATTATCATAGCAGTGGTGATTGTGCTTGCGATGAACCTTGTCGGCTCTCTGTTGATCTCAGCGCTTGTCATTTTTCCAGCAGTTTCGGCAATGTGTATTTTTAAGAATTTCCGCAGTGTTACGATATACGCTGCGGTATTGTCTGTTACCTGTGCGGCGATTGGTATTCTTGTTTCTGTTTTGGCAGGCACACCAGTTGGATCCACAATTGTGGCGGTTCAAATTGTTGTATTTTTTGTATTTCGAATCAGTGGAAAACTTGCAGGAGGCAGAGTGGCATGAAAAAAAGAAAATATGTGATACTTGGTGTGATGGCAGCTTTTTCCATAACGGGCTGCAGTACACCCGATACAAGTCAGACACTGCCAGAGCGCTTAAATGAAATTTGGCAGTCTCAGCAGTCGCAGGCTGAGACTGGGGCGACACAGCAATCTCAGATAGAAGAGATACAAACGCAAGATGCGCCACAGGAAGGGACAATTGCGCAGCCAGTGCCACCGCAACAAGAAGCAACTTCACAGACACAGACCTCACAGCAAACTACAGCAACAGAGTTTGACTACGATCTTACGCAGATGAGCAGCACCATCGTATACTCGCAGATCACTGATATGACGATGGTTCCAGAGGAATACGCAGGAAAAACCATAAAAATGGAAGGAAGGTTTGAAATATACGGAGATCCAGATAAAGAAGATCCGTACCTGGGATGTATTGTCAATGATGCAACCGCCTGCTGCTCAGTAGGTCTTCGATTTGTGCTGACAGATGACTATACATCTGCTGATTTTCCGTTAAATGGTTCTGATATTATTATTACAGGAGTCTTTGAAACGTATGAATATCAGGGCTGTACGTTTGGAGAAGTGCAGAATGCACAGATGACGGTAATATCAGAAGGTCCAGAAGCAGCGGGGTGAATGCAGGCTAAGAATTGTCTCTGTCTCCAGTGGAAAAACTACCAAAATGCCGAAAACAGCAGATGAGGTTACGGTAAAGCAGGTTCACATTAAAGATGATTTCTGGTCTGAAATCCAGAATCGCATCATCAATGTGGTGATCCCATTCCAGGAGCATGTATTAAATGATGAGGTAGAAGGCGTTGCAAAGAGCCACGCAATCGAAAACTTCCGTATCGCAGCAGGGCTTAGCACCGGTGAATTTTATGGAATGGTTTTCCAGGACAGCGATGTGGCAAAGTGGCTTGAGGGTGTTGCATATTCATTGACTGTTAAGCCAGATGCGGCACTTGAAAAGCGTGCTGACGACATTATTGATATTATTGAGAAGGCACAGCAGCCGGATGGATATTTGAATACTTATTTTACAATCAAGGAGCCAGAACATCGTTGGCAGAACCTGCAGGAGTGCCATGAGCTGTACTGTGCAGGTCATATGATGGAGGCAGCAGTGGCTTATTATCAGGCAACTGGCAAGGATAAGCTGCTTCATGTGATGGAGCGAATGGCTGATCACATTATCAGTCGCTTTGGTGAAGGAAAGGAGCGCGGAAAGAATCCAAACTATTTTTATGAGGAAAAGCAAAAAAGAGTCAATCAGGAGATGGCCGAGCCCGACGACGCCGTGAAGGCGGGCGACGAGGTCGCCTTCTTTCCGCCGGTGACCGGAGGCTGATCATGTCCCTGACGACCATTCGCGTGAGCGAGGCGGACTTCAATCCCGGCGAGGAGATCGAGAGGCTCATCGAGTCCTCTCCCGAAGCGGGCGGCGTGGCGAGCTTCGTGGGCGTGGTGAGAAACCGCAATGACGGCAACGACGTCACGCATCTCACGCTCGAGCACTATCCCGCGATGACCGAAAGGGCGCTCGCGGGCATTGTCGAGCGCGCAAGGGCACGCTGGGACGTCTGCGGCGTGACGGTCATCCACCGCGTGGGCGAGATGGCCGTGGGCGAGCACATCGTGCTCGTCGTCGTCACGAGCGCGCACCGCCGCGAGGCCTTCGAGGCCTGCGAATTCATCATGGACTGGCTCAAGACCGAGGCCCCCTTCTGGAAGAAGGAGAGGACGCCCGAGGGCGAGCGCTGGGTCGACGCGCGCGAGAGCGACGAAGAGGCCAGGCGTCGCTGGGGTGAGGCCGCACGATGACCAGGGACGGGCCGCTCTGGCTCGTGATCCTCGCCGTCGGTACGGGCGCCGGACTCGGCGCCGTCTGCCGATGGATGCTCTCCTATTTCCTCAATCCGCTCGCAGGATGGATGCCCTGGGGAACGCTCGCCTCCAATGCCGCGGGCGGCCTTCTGATCGGCGCCGCACTCGCCTGGACGAGCGCGAATCCCGAGCTGCCGCCCGCCGTACGGCTTTTCGTCATCACGGGCTTTCTCGGAGGTCTGACGACCTTCTCGACCTTTTCGGCTGAAGCCTTCTCGCTCATCACGTCGGGCGCCTTCATCAGGGCCGGCGTGCACATGGCCTCGCATTTGCTGCTGAGCCTGACGGGCACTTGGGCGGGCTGGACGGCCGTCCGCTCGCTCTGAGCACGGGAAGGCAGCCTGAACGCTCACGGCCCCGCCGGTCTTGCACCAAACGGGGTCGTTTCATTTCGGCTCTCCGAGAGTCTTGACGCCGGACAAACTCTGTAGCAACTTCAATGTTCAGGCATCTTGAAATGTCCTGCTCTATCCCCATATAGGTAGGGACATCAGATGAGAATCCCGTGATCGCAGGCAGAGTCAATGCGGTCCCATGCAGGGGTTTTCGAAGGAACAAGAACATGCGTCAAGACAAGTTAACGACTAAATTCCAGGAAGCGTTGGGCGAGGCCCAGTCGCTCGCGCTTGCTCATGACAACCAGGTCATCGAGCCTGTGCACATTCTGGCGGCTGTGCTCGCCGACGGTGAAGGTTCGAGCAGGAGCCTTCTTGAACGTGCGGGCGTGAACGTCCAGAGCCTGACGCGCGAAGTGAACGCGGCCGTCGAGCGCCTGCCGAAGGTTTCGGGCACGGGCGGCGACGTGCAGATCTCGCGCGACCTCATGAACCTCCTCAACCTCACGGAGAAGGAGGCGATGAAGCGCGGCGACGAGTTCATCTCGACGGAAATGCTGCTTCTCGCCCTCACGGAGGACAGGAGCGAGGCGGGCCGTCTTGCGAAGAATGCAGGGCTGACTCGCGCTGCCATTGAAGCGGCGGTCGAAACCGTCCGCGGCGGCGACAAGGCCGACAACCCCGATGCGGAAAGCCAGCGCGAGGCGCTCAAGAAATACACGGTCGACCTGACCGAGCGCGCCCGTCAGGGCAAGCTTGATCCCGTGATCGGTCGTGACGACGAGATCCGCCGCACGATGCAGATCCTGCAGCGCAGGAGCAAGAACAACCCCGTCCTGATCGGCGAGCCCGGCGTGGGCAAGACGGCCGTGGTCGAGGGTCTGGCGCAGCGCATCGTCAACAACGAGGTGCCCGACAGCCTTCGCGGCAAGCGCATTCTCTCGCTCGACATGGCGGGCCTGATTGCGGGTGCGAAGTACCGCGGCGAGTTCGAGGAGCGTCTCAAGAAGCTTCTGAAGGAAGTGACGGCCGAGTCCGGCAGGATCATCCTCTTCATCGACGAGTTGCACACCGTGGTGGGCGCCGGCAAGACGGAAGGCTCGATGGATGCGGGCAACATGCTCAAGCCCGCGCTCTCGCGCGGCGAGTTGCACGTGATCGGCGCGACCACTCTTGACGAGTACCGCAAGTACGTCGAGAAGGATGCCGCCCTCGAGCGCCGCTTCCAGAAGGTGTTGGTCGACGAACCGAGCGTCGAGGACACGATCGCCATTCTGCGCGGCCTGCAGGAACGCTATGAGGCGCATCATGGCGTCGAGATCACCGACCCAGCCATCGTGGCCGCGGCCGAACTTTCGCACCGCTACATCACCGACCGCTTCCTGCCCGACAAGGCCATCGATCTGATCGACGAGGCCGCGGCCCGCGTGAAGATGGAGATCGATTCCAAGCCCGAGGCTCTCGACAAGCTTGACCGCCGCCTGATCCAGCTCAAGATCGAGCGCGAGGCCATGAAGAAGGAGACCGACGACGCCTCGAAGAAGCGTCTGCAGGCGATTGAGGACGAGATCGACAAGCTCTCCCGCGAGTATGCCGACCTTGAGGAGGTCTGGAAGAAGGAGAAGAGCGAGGCGCTCGGCGCCAAGAGCGTCCGCGACGAGATCGACCGCACGCGTCACCAGATGGAGGAGTACCGCCGCACGGCCCAGTACGAAAAGCTCGCCGAGCTTCAGTACGCCGTTCTGCCCAAGCTTGAGGAACGCCTGAAGAAGGCCGAGAAGGCCGAAGCGGGCGATGCGCCCAAGCCGAAGCTTCTCAGAACCACCGTGGGTGCCGAGGAAATCGCCGAAGTCGTCAGTCGCGCAACGGGCATTCCCGTCGCGAAGATGATGGAGGGCGAGCGCCAGAAGCTCCTGCACATGAAGGATGCGCTCGAGGAGCGCGTCGTGGGGCAGGACGAAGCCGTCAAGCGCGTGGCCGAGACGATTCTGAGAAGCCGTGCAGGGCTTTCGGATCCGAACCGTCCGTACGGCAGCTTCCTCTTCCTCGGCCCGACGGGCGTCGGCAAGACCGAGCTCACGAAGGCGCTCGCGCAGTTCCTCTTCGACACGGAGGATGCGCTCGTGCGCATCGACATGAGCGAGTTCATGGAAAAGCACAGCGTCGCCCGCCTGATCGGCGCGCCTCCGGGATACGTGGGTTACGAGGAAGGCGGCTACCTGACGGAGGCCGTCCGCCGTCATCCCTACAGCGTGATTCTTCTTGACGAAGTCGAGAAGGCTCATCCCGATGTCTTCAACGTCCTGCTGCAGGTGCTTGACGACGGCCGCATGACCGACGGCCAGGGCCGCACGGTGGACTTCAAGAACACCGTGATCGTCATGACCTCGAATCTGGGCTCCTCCGAGATTCAGGAGATGATCGGCGAGTCGAGGGAGAGCGTGAAGAATGCCGTGATGACCGAGGTGCGCGAGCACTTCCGTCCGGAGTTCATCAACCGCATCGACGAGATCGTGATCTTCAACTCGCTCGGCAGCGAGGCCATCCGTCGCATCGCCGCGATCCAGCTCAAGAGCCTGCAGGCCCGCGTGGCCGCCCAGGACGTGACGCTCGAGGTGACCGACGAGGCCATGGCGGAACTCGCCGAAGTGGGCTTCGATCCGCATTACGGCGCACGTCCGCTCAAGCGCGCGATCCAGGACCACATCGAGAATCGTCTTGCGATGGTCATGCTCGAGGGTTCCGCAGGTCCCGGCGACACGATCCGCGTGGGCGCGAAGGACGGCAGGTTCACGTTCGACGTGGAGAAGGCCGCTCAGTGACGCTGAGGTGCTCGGATCCGTCCGACTCGTGAGCTGCTCATGACGAAAGGGGCTTCGCCGGCAACGGCGAAGCCCCTTCGCAGTGTGTGCGTCGCGATGCGCAATGAGGCAGCTGCATGAGGGGAGTGAGCGTGTCCTTGCCCGAGGAGGTCTCACGGACATCGCCCCAACAGGGCGATGGAGTAAAGCTTGCCGTGAGAAGTCAGCAGAGGCCATGGTGCCAAGCAGGAGGGTGCTCGGGTTGGCAATACATGGTCAGCTCCATGTTTGCAAGTGCAGGGGGAGGGTTTTCGTGAAAAAGACGGTCTCGCGCAGGAAGCGCAGGGCCGTCTTTTTGCATGTGCCGCGCGTCAGTTGAGGAAGTGTGCGGGCATGACGGGGGCGAAGTTTGGGTTGAGCGGCATGGAGACGCCGCGGGCGTTCACGTAGATGCGGCCGCCTTCGTCCTCGTATTCATAGTAGCGGGGCTCTTCGTGGATGACGACGTCGGTGAGGCCGAACATGTTGAAGAAGCGTTCGAAGTTGGTGGCGTATGTGTTGAGGTCGACGCCCGTGTCCTGGAAGGAGATGCAGTCGCCCGAGAAGGGCTGGTCGCGGGAGGTCTCCATGGAGAGTGCAATGCGGATTTCGGAGGCGTAGATCTTGGCCGCGTCGGGACGCGAGCAGAAGATGGCGATCGAGGCGCAGAATTGGTCGGGCTCGCAATCCGCCGTCTGCACGGCATTTGTAAGGAGCGGGTAGATGCGGAAGGGCGAGAGCTGCTGCTCGAAGAAGTCGAGTCCCTTGACGAGGGGCATGGGTTCCGTGAAGATCGTCTGGCAGGACGCGATGTTGGACTTGAGGGCCTCCTGCATGTCGAACGCAAACGGATTCTTGAGGATCTGGTTGGGATCGAAGTGGCCGCTGACGCAGAACTCGGGGTGGCGCGTGGTGTCCCACCAGCGGTAGGGATGCACGACGGCGAGCTCGCCCGCAGGCACGGTTACGGTGATGACGAGGTGGCGCAGGTAGAGGCCGTAGATGCGTTCGTTCTCAAGCGCGGCGATGGGGTCATCCTCGCCTTCGGGTACGTCGAGGTGTTCCTTGGTGTAGAGGGTTCCCTTGCATTCGGCCATCGCACGCGTGAGCCTGCCCGCCGTCTCGGTATCGTTGGCGGGCCCTTGGTTGCTGCGGAGCATTTCATGGAAGATCGTGATCTTGGCCTTCGGGTTGATGTAGTGCTTCTTGAGGATCTCGACAACCTTGTCGGCGGTTTCCTGCGAGAGCGTGACGTTGGGGCAGGCGGTCTTGAAGAACGTGCTCATCATCAGGCCGACCATCAGCATCGATGTGGACTCGGTCGGGGTCTTGTATTCGTACTTCACCTCGGAGAGCATGCCGTAGAAGTTCCCGCGGGCCTCGTTGGCGACGGAAGGATGCTGGGCCTCGATCTTGTCGAAGACTTCGTTGGCCATGATGTAGAAGTCGTCGGAGAGCGGCTTCTCGAGGATCGTGCGCAGACGCTGCTCGAGGATGTCACGGTCGGCGAGGGTCGTATAGGCCGTCAGGCGATTGAGGATGAAGCTGAGTTCGCGGCGCTGGGCCGCAAGATGTGAAGAGCGTGCCATGAATGAAGGTCATGCGGCAGCCGGTTGCGGGCGCCGCGGAAAGCGGGATGGGGACGGCCGCTGCGGCGGCTTCCACGAAAAGCGTTGTGCAGGAGATTCTAACGGATTTGGCCTGCACGGACTGCATTCGGGTCGGATGTGAAAAGAGGAGCGCGAGGCTCCTCTTTTCAATCGTGGCAGGCCTGAAGCGGTCAGGCGGGATTGCGCACGGCGGCCTGGACTTCGTCGAAGGTCTTCGCGATGCTCTTGGAGGGAGCCTTGTCGAGAAGGCTCACGACGACGATGGCGATGAGGGCGAAGACGAAGCCCGGAAGGATTTCGTAGAGGCCGAGCCAGGCGTAGTGGTTCCAGACGAGGACCGTGACGGCGCCGGTGATCATGCCCGCGAGCGCGCCGTTGCGCGTCATGCGGCGCCACCAGAGCGACATGATGATGACGGGGCCGAAGGCCGCGCCGAAGCCCGCCCAGGCGTAGGAGACGAGGGAGAGCACGAGGCTGTTGGGGTCGCGGGCGAGCCAGACGGCGACGACCGAGACGAGGAGCACCATGCTGCGGCCGAACCAGACGAGTTCGCGCTGGGAGGCGTTGCGGCGGATGAACGTGCGGTAGAAGTCCTCGGTGAGAGTCGACGAGCACACGAGCAGCTGGCAGGAGAGCGTGGACATGACGGCCGCGAGAATGGCGGACATTAGGATGCCGGCGATCCAGGGATTGAAGAGAAGGCCCGAGAGGACGATGAAGACGCGCTCGTGGTTCTGTTCGACGAGGGAGGCGACGTCGCGGTGCTCGGCGAAGAAGGCCGCGCCGAAGAAGCCGACGGCGACGGCGCCCGAGAGGCAGAAGCTCATCCAGAGGGTGGCGACGCGGCGGGCGTTCGGGATCACCTTGATGGAGCGGGTGGCCATGAAGCGCACGAGGATGTGCGGCTGGCCGAAGTAGCCCAGCCCCCAGGCGAGAAGGCTGACGATGCCCACGAGGGTGTGGCCCTCGAGGATGTTGAGCATCTTGATGTCGACGCTCGCGACGCACTCGGTGGCGGCGGTGAAGCCGCCGAGGTCGTACATGACGGCGATCGGCGTCACGATCAGGGCGAGGCACATGAGGAGAGCCTGAATCGTGTCGGTCCAGGAGACGGCGAGGAAGCCGCCCACGAAGACGTAGCAGATCGTGGCGGCGGCGCCCAGAATGAGGGCCGTCTCATAGGACATGCTGAAGGTGTTCTCGAAGAGGCGGGCGCCCGCGACCACGCCCGAGGCGCAGTAGATCGTGAAGAAGAGCAGGATCACGACGGCGGCGATGATGCGCAGCAGGTTTTGCTTGTCCTCGAAGCGGTGAGAGAAGTAGTCGGGGAGCGTGAGCGCGTTGTGGGTCTTCTCCGTGTAGACGCGCAGGCGGGAGGCGACGACGCACCAGTTGATGTAGGAGCCGAGGACGAGGCCGATGCCGATCCACGACTGGGAGATGCCGGCGAGGTAGACGGCGCCGGGCAGGCCCATCAGAAGCCAGCCGGACATGTCGGAGGCGCCGACCGAAAGGGCCGTCACGAAGCCGCCGAGGCTACGTCCGCCGAGAATGTAGTCGCCGTAGCTGCGGGTGTGGTAGTAGGCGTAGAAGCCGACGCACACCATGACGAGCAGATAGCCGACGAAGGTGATCGCAGTGGGATTGCTGAACATAAGGGGGACCCTTTCTTATATTGATTGTTCGCCGGGCGGGGGCGCGGCGGGCGCGTCATCGAGAAGGGGGCCTGGCAGGGTGAAGAAAACGGGCGCAAAAAAAAGCGCGGCCTGGCCGCCGGATGACCGAAGACTTGTGTTCGGGTATTCAAGTATACGGACGCGAACGCCTTCTGTCCCACTGAACGGGAGAAAAGGTGAAGGACTAAGGCAAGATGCCTAGGCGAAACTACCCGCCGATGTAGCTCATTTCGATCTTCGCGCGCTCGGGCGCGAGACCGAGCGAACGGAGCTCGGAGTAGTGGTTGTCGCGGGCGGACCAGATTCGGCCGAGCGCTTGCTCGATCTCGAAGTCGGTGGCGCCGCCGCGGAGCATCGTGCGGATGTCGTAGCCCTCGGTCGCGAAGAGGCAGAGGTAGAGGCGCCCGTCCATGCTCAGGCGCGCGCGGGAGCATTCGCCGCAGAAGGCCTGGGTGACGGAGGAGATGCAGCCGAATTCGCCAGCGCCGTCCAGATAGCGCCAGCGGGAGGCGGTTTCACCCGGATAGTTGGCGCCGACGGGCTCGACGGGCCACTTTGCGCGGATCATCCCGACCACCTCCGCGGAGGGAACGACGTCGGTCATGCGCCAGCCGTTGGAGGTGCCCACGTCCATGTACTCGATGAAGCGGGGGATGATGCCCGTGTGGCGGAAGTGTTCGCAGATGCGGACGATTTCGGACTCGTTCACTCCGCGCTTGACGACGGTGTTGATCTTGACGCGAAAGCCCATGTCGGCCGCAAGCCTGATGTTGTCGAGCACTTTGGCGGCGGGAAAGCCCACGTCGTTGAAGCTCTGGAAGATGCCTTCGTCGAGCGCGTCGAGGCTGATCGTGACGCGGTCGAGGCCCGCGTCGCGCAGGGCCTGCGCCTTCTTGTGAAGGATGGAGGCGTTCGTCGTGAGCGCGATGTCGATGTCGCGGCCGTCGGGCGTCCTGAGCCTGCGCAGTTCTGCGACAAGTTCCTCGAGGCCCTTTCTGAGCAGGGGCTCGCCGCCCGTGAGGCGCAACTTCTCGACGCCGTTGGCGACCACGATGCGCGCGATGCGCAGGATTTCCTCGAAGGTGAGGAGCTCGGTGTGGGCGAGAAAGGCGTGGGGATTGCTGAACTTCTCCTTGGGCATGCAGTAGCGGCAGCGGAAGTTGCAGTGGTCGGTCACCGAGATGCGCAGGTCCCTCAGGGGGCGTCCGCGGGTGTCGGTCCAGTGGCCTACCGAGCGTCGCACGGCGCCTGTCTGCGGAACCGGAAGACTGCGCACGGGGGCGGGATTCGTAGCGATGGGAATGACCTCGGCCATGACGGTGGACCTCTGTGGAACGTTTCTGCGGGAGTCGTTTCGGGGAAATTGAATGATTATAGAGGCAGCGTGTCGGCGTGGACTGCGAGCGACCTGTAGAAGGCGTAGCGCGCCTCGTCGACCTCGCCCGCCTCGACGGCGGCCTTGACGCCGCAGCCGGGCTCCTCGAGGTGCCGGCAGTTGAAGAAACGGCAGCCCGAGACGTGCGCTGCGATGTCGGGCATGGCGCGCAGGATGTCGTTGAGCGAGAGGTGTGCGAGGCCGAACTCCTGGAAGCCCGGGGTGTCGATGACGCTGCCTTGCCAGTCGTCGTACTTGGCGTCGTACCAGCGGGCGGCGGTGGTCGTCTGCTTGCCGAGGTTGAGGGCCACGGAGAATTCGCGCGTGGCGGCCTGGGCGTGCGGGACGAGAAGGTTGAGGATCGTGGACTTGCCCATGCCCGACTGGCCGACGAGGAGCGAGGCTCGGCCTTCGAGACGCTCGATGAGGCGGGCGCGGGTCGCCTCGGGCTCGCCCGTGGCGGAGACCGTGATGACGTCGTGGCCGATCGACTCGAGAAGGCGTACGGCGGCCGCAGCCTCCTCGGCGCCTTCGGCAAGTTCGGCCTTGTTGCGGATGACGAGCGCGGGGATGCCTGCCTGATGGGCGGCGAGAAGCGCCCTCCAGATGAACCAGGGGTTGAAGGTCGGGCGGGACGCGAAGACGATGCAGACGAGGTCGATGTTGGCGGCGAGCGACTTGATGCGCCATTCGTCGGAGCGGTAGAGAAGGTTTCGGCGCTCTCGGATCGACTCGATGGCGGAGACGCCCGAGACCGGTTCGGTGCACTCGACGACGTCGCCCACAACGACGTCGCCCTTCTTGCCGCGGCGGTGGGCTTCAAGCACGGCGCCGTCCTCCGTCGTCACGAAGTAGTGGCGGCCGTGGCCTGCGGTGACGCGGCCTGTGATGAGGGGGGCGGCAGCTTCGGCGGTCGGACGGTGCTTGCGGGACGGAGTTTTGGTCATGGGACAGTAGCTGAGGTTCGTGAGCGGACGTGAGCCGCGAAGAAAGGTTGCTGGTGAGGTAGTTTAGTCCGCTTCGGGCGCTCGGGGCTCGGCGGGCTTCGGAAAGAGGTGCTCGAGC
>OKRU01003568.1_pt1 | contig 12276 bp, 9 predicted proteins | sample 1601131 | NCBI WGS metagenome assembly OKRU01 (sample SAMEA3541558, study PRJEB24748) | human gut metagenome | biome: human gut; feature: human-associated habitat; material: faeces | place: China | collected 2012 | reverse complement strand
CAAGAGCAATTAACCTACGCTCATTTCCAATAAATTACACTCTTTTCGTAACTTCGCTCCGCAAATATACCTTTATTTTCCAATATATGAAGACCTTTGCCCATCAAAAAGCCCCTCGGGGCATATATGCGGGCGCTCGCGCCTTGGATTTCTGGCCCCTGCGCCGTCAGTCGTGAGCTCTCGCGCTTCTTTTTCCGCTTGATTGTTCCCACAGGTGCAGGCCTGCCCTTTCGCCCGTATCTTCCTGTCGGCCTCGTTTGTCAAGTGCAATTGTCAAAAGTCCGCTTTTCTTTCCTGATTGTCATATTTTCAGCCCTCGTGCCGGTTATTTTTAATCATACACTGGCTTTTTATGTGTAATTTGTTATTTTTGTATTAATGATGCGGGGGCATACGCTTGCCGTTGAAGTGCCGGCAAGGCTGGTTTTCGGTCGAAGGTCCCCGCACGTCAGAAACTGATGTTTAGCCTTGGTAGAGTAGGAGGATATAGCTATGAAAAAGATTCTGCTGCTTTCATTGTTTGCTTTGATGGCTTCCATATCTCAGGCACAGATATGGGTGGGAGGCTCCCTGGGCATAAAGGTTGATGACGACAAGAAGAAAACCACCATCTCGCTTTCTATATCTCCGGAATTGGGAATTAGCTTGAATTCCAAATGGGATATAGCTGTTGGAATTACCGAGGTGCATACAAACTACAATCCTGATATCGGCAATTCCTATTCGGCTAATTATCTCAGCATAAATCCTTTCACACGCTACACCATTGCAGAAGTCGGTCTTGTCAGCTTCTTTGTCGATGGAGGTTTCATCATCGGCACGGGCGATTACGACGGTTTTGAGAATAAGACCGACTGGGCCATCGGACTGCGTCCCGGCATCAAGCTGATTGTCAGTTCCCACCTTGCCCTCACCGCACGTCTGGGCTACTTCGGCTATCGCTACGAAGGAGGACCGGACAGGAGCACGTTCGGCATGGGTGTAGACAACAGCAACATTTCCTTTGGAGGCTATTATACATTTTGACTGCTGTGGTTAACTTTCTGTCCAGTACTTCCTAGGAGGTACTGGACTACTTGTTAACAGGTATTGCACTACTTGTTAATGAGTATCGCACTACTTCTTAAGCAGTACTGACGTTTTTGCGGAGGCTTGCAATTCTCGCCTTTAGCTGTGCCCGTTTGTGCACCACAGCCTGTGTTTGGATTTGCTTTTCAAGGAAATTTCTTCTTTACTGATTCACTTCACATCTTTTGTTTGGTTTTACTGAAAGGCTTTACGTTTGGTTTGTTTTTTTACTGAAAGATTTTACATACGGATTTTTTTGTTCGCATATCTGCACCAACTGATGCAATTTAGTCCACCTCCATCTTTTATAAGCTTTGAAACGTTCAGTTGTTCTATAATGCAGTTTGGGTAATACTGTTTTATTTGCGATAGGGCTTGTTCGTCTTCTTCAATACCTAAGGCCGGCAGTATTATAAGATTGCCCACTGTCAGAAAATTTATGTAGGCCCAGCTTCGTTGGTCAAGTTCTTTTGTCTTGTATGAAAGTGATGCAATATCAAAGGTCCCTTTTAATCTTTTGACAACTTCGTTTGCATATTCAGAATCAAAATCATGATAATTGGTGAGTAGTACGGCATCATCAGAAATGGGTTTCACAATTCCGTCAGAATGACCATATTTCTCTTCTTTGTCCCATGGAATGAAAATAACCTCGCATTCCATTTTGTTCTCAATTTCTCTCTTGATGCCTTCTTTTGATACATTTGGATTTTCAAAAAATACTTTTTCCGTCATTATTATTCTATTTCCAACCTTGACAACATTACCACCATCAATAATGAGCGAAGTTGATATTGTCTTTAGGTTCATTTCATGACATACTAGCTGAGAATCTGTGATGTATTTATGATTGATAGGATTTTTTGTAAGATAATCTGGTCTATAGTTGTAGCATAAGTATCTGTATTCATCGATTTGTAATGGCATATAATCCCTGCACCACACATCTTTTGTATGTGGAATAATGCCGTAAGTTATATTGTGCTTGTTCAGGATTTTTTCCAGCCCATTGTAGATATTGGAGTAGTCGCTTTTTAGCCACGATGAAAAATATACTTCGTTGCATTGGTAATCAGTTATCATATTAGTCTTGTTTTATAGAGTATCTCCACATTCGTTGACATTGCTTGTACTTATTGTTTTTTGTAAGCATGCCATCAGCTTCTTTTTTAGGTATTCTGATAGGCTTCTTCCTGTTGCCGTCTGTTTCTTTTAATTTATATTCTGCCACATTCGTTCTTGGTTCTACAAGGCAGTCTTTTATTATTTCTTCGTCTTTGCAATCTTCCCATTTTATGCTGAATCCGTCGAATGCTGAGTATTGGGAGTATAGAGCTTCATATAAATATGTGGAACGGTTTTCGGGTGTGTTTTTATTGTAGGCTTTTATATCTTCTGAACCGTATTCGATTACATTTTCTTCTTGCTTGTTGCTCTTGTCCACCCAGAACTCTTTTATAAGTGCGGAGAAGCGGATAGGATTACCATCATCACCGAGTTTTTCAAAGGTTATGTCGATGCCGGAAACGTGATTGTGGAGAACTCCAACCTGAAAAACTGTTTTTTTTCTGTTTCCGTCATCGCTGTCTCTGTGGTAAACGATGTAATCTTTTATTTTGTCATCACTGTTTCCCTCTTCGTGGTAGTACATTTCAACGCATGTAGGATGTACAGTTACAAAAGAATCACTGTTGTTTTTCTGTACTAGAAAATGTCCTGACAATATTCTCAAAGCGATCGGTTTAAATGCATCTGAAATCTTTTGGTCCTTGTCATTTGTGTCAATATTGCCTATTGCTTTCAGATTGAAATTTTCAACATGTTTTTTTAAATTCATAGTTCTAATTTTATAAATATATTAATTAATTATTTATTAATCAGTGTGTTACGTATGCAAATATATAGCGTATTCCTGTCTTTTCAAAGAAATGTCTTGTTTTTCTCTTTCTGAAAGTCTTTACACCCTGTGCTTGTATGGAAAGTCGCAACTTGCCGATTTGCAGTCCCTAGGTGGTATGGCAGAAGTATTTTCTGGCCTGTCCGTTTACTCTCTTCTTTCCGAAAAGTGCTTTGAAGATGCGCAGTGCTGAAATCAAAATTGCTATCTTTGCACGGGATAATATTTTGTTTGTAAAATGCCATTTTTTTATGAATAGTATAACAGCATTTGCTATTCTCTGCTGTCAATGATGCGATGGCTTTCGCATTTTCTGCAAAACAAAAAATAGATAATAATTAGAAAGATGGATGCAGTTACCCGTATAATAAACGAAGCGAATGATATTCTGTGGACTTACGTCTTGATTGCCATGCTCTTGGGCTGTGCCGTGTGGTTCAGCATCAAGACTAGGTTTGTGCAGTTTCGCATGATAGGCGAGATGGTAAGACTGCTTGGCGACTCGACTGTTAAAATCAACGGCCACGAGAATCATATATCGTCTTTTCAGGCATTTACCGTTTCGCTGGCAAGCAGGGTGGGCACGGGAAACCTTGCCGGTGTGGCCACGGCAATAACTGTCGGCGGTCCCGGTGCTGTATTCTGGATGTGGATTATCGCCCTGCTCGGAGCAAGCAGTGCATTTGTCGAGTCCACTCTGGCCCAGCTGTTCAAGACTCGGGGCAAGCACTCCTATATCGGCGGACCGGCATATTATATGGAGAAAGGACTTAAGAAAAGATGGATGGGAGTGATTTTTGCCGTGTTGATAACGATTACTTTCGGCTTTGCTTTCAATTCGGTTCAGAGCAACACGATATGCGCTGCATTCAATTCTGCGTTTAATATCTCTCCTGAACTCATGGGTATGGGAATAACGTTGCTCACCATCGTAATCATATTCGGCGGCATACATAGAATAGCCAGTGTCAGCAGTGTCATCGTGCCTATAATGGCACTGGGATATATCGTCCTGGCCCTGTTTATTGTTGCGTGCAATATCACAAAACTTCCTGATGTCATAAGTCTGATTGTGAGCAATGCTTTTGGCGTCGAACAGGCAGTCGGAGGTGGTGTAGGTGCGGCGCTGATGCAGGGAATAAAGAGAGGACTTTTCAGCAACGAAGCCGGTATGGGATCTGCTCCTAACGCCGCTGCCGCTGCGCACGTGACGCATCCTGCCAAGCAAGGTCTTATTCAGGCGCTCGGTGTTTTCACCGACACCCTCGTTATATGTTCTTGCACAGCATTCATCATCCTTTTTAGTGGAGCTTATACCTCTGCTCAGCTTGACGGAATACAGCTCACCCAGGTAGCCCTTAATAGCGAGATTGGAAGCATCGGCGGATTGTTCGTAGCCATAGCAATTCTGTTCTTTGCCTATAGCAGTATTCTTGGTAATTACTACTATGGAGAAGCAAACATCCAGTTCATCACGCAAAAGAAATGGATTATCTACGTATATAGAATCCTTGTCGGCGGTATGGTCTATTTCGGTTCCGTTGCCAGCCTGAAACTGGTATGGAATCTTGCCGACTTCACAATGGCCCTCATGGCTATCTGCAACCTGATAGCAATCATCCTTCTTGGAAAATACGCATTCCGCCTCCTTAACGACTATCTGTCGCAGAAAAGAAACGGCATCAAAAGCCCTACATTCCATAAGGAAAGCATGAAGGATATCGAGGAAGATATTAGTTGCTGGTAATGTGGTGGGTGATAGTTTCAAAATATTTTATCTCGCAAACAATCTGTTTTGTCGGTTTTGAATGCTTGGAGATATTAATTCGCTATTCTATAGTGCTGTATTTCTGATTTACTAATTTGTTATAACATCGTTTCTTATTTGTCTAACGCACTGGTTGGTGATGATTTCAATCTTAGGGATAATGATAAGATAAGTGATAAGATAAATGATAAGATAAAAAATGTCTTATCATTTACCTATTTCTGTATAATTCGGCTTTTGCTAATACATCTAGATAAATAAGTTGAAAATTAAGTACATTTTGGATTGATGATGTTGAATTAAAATATTTTTTTAATTTATCATCTCTGTATAAATGTAGCTTTTTATGTATAACTTTGCATCGCTTATGTATGGCATAAGTGGTATTATAAATAATGGATGTGGGAAGCTCTGAGGGCTTTATTTAACGAAAAATCTTGCTGTCATTTGATTTTAGGACTGTTGATGATTATAGATCTTATATTCTGATAAGGTTTTATAGGATTAAACAGACAGTATTGCTGTTGTTAGTGATAGATAGTTGTTTTAAGCCTATATAAAGAGCTAATTGACACTAATTTAAATTATGAAATAAATTCATGCAAAAGGAATATACATTTATAGATTTATTCGCTGGTATAGGTGGTTTTCATCAAGCTATGATGTCGGTAGGTATGAAATGTGTCTTTGCTAGTGAATTGGATAAAAATGCGAGAATTTCTTATGAAGCTAATTATAAAGATGATAGTCCTTGGTTATTTGAAAATAATTATAAATTTTTCAATGAGGATATTACTAAAGTCGATCCAAAAGAAATTCCGGATTTTTCTGTATGTTGTGCAGGATTTCCATGTCAACCGTTTTCAATTGCCGGCTTAAGAAAAGGGTTTGAAGATACACGTGGTACTCTGTTCTTTAATATTGCTAATATTGTCAATGAGAAGATTAAAATCGGTAAAGCCCCAGAAATATTGTTTCTTGAAAATGTTAGAGGATTGAAGAACCATGATAAGGGAAAAACGTTGGAAACAATATTAGGAGTATTGGATGATTTAGGATATTTGTACAATTTTGCTGTTTTAAATGCTAAATATTTTGGCGTTCCTCAAAATCGTGAAAGACTTTATATAATAGCTTGGAATAAAAAACTGGTTGCAGCAAAGAACTTTTATTTCCCTTTGGGGATTGATAAAGAAGGCAATTTAATTTTTAATAAAAGCTTATTAAAAGAAAATGTAATTGAAACAAAAGTTTCAGATATTTTTGAGCCAGAAGCTTTAATTGATCCTTCTTATACTATAAGTGATAGAATGTGGGAAGGACATAAAAAGAGAAAAGAACGTAATCGGGCTAATGGTAAGGGGTTCGGTTATTCACTTTTTAATTCTGATAGTGTATATTGTAGTACGATTTCTGCAAGATATTGGAAAGATGGAAGCGAAATCTTAATAGATCAATCTGATAAGGGTCTTAATCCAAGAAAATTAACTCCGGTTGAGGCTGGTAGACTGCAGGGATATCGAATTTTAGGGGCTGGTTGGGAACATCCAGAATGCGCAAATAATCTTAATTATAATTCAAACAATAAGGAATACAAAATTGTAGTCTCAAAAAAAGAAGCATACCATCAATTTGGAAATAGTGTTGCTTTGCCTGTTATAAAAGCATTGGCACATGAGATTGTAAAACAGTTATTAGAAAGCAAATAGTTATGGAAGAGTTGAGAGATTTGAACGAAATGGCAATTGCCGCAACATCTAACTTCGCAAAATATGATGGTAAGGATTTTGTATTACCTCAAGTTTTTAAAGATAACGTCAAGTCTATAAATAGTTACTTGTTGACATACAATAAATATTCTGCTATTATTGAAACCTCAGGAAATCAGTATGGAACACTAAATATTTATTTGCCAAATCAATGGTTCTACATAGCTTCTTATTTTACTGAATATTACAACGAGCTTCAAAAGTATAAAAAATATGCATTGATGGTCGTAAGTAAAGAGAGACTTAAGTTCTTAAACGGAAGTGAATTGGATTCTTCCGAATTTGAACTTTTGGGTAGACTTGATATTAGTGATACTTCCAAATCATATTTAGTAAGATTTATTACTGATTATTCTTGGTGGGGAGGTGCAAAGACGATAGATAGAGGCGATTTCTATGTTTCCCCTATTCTAAGTCATGCGAAGTTGGTTAATGCATCTCAAACTTATGTAGCTGAATTATGCGCCTTTCTTTCTGATAAGCAAGATTTAGTAAAGGCTATTATTGATAAAGAAATTTGTGATAGTGTAATTTCTGTTACCCCATATTCTGATTTCTCTCATCAAATAATTTACTATGGTGCCCCCGGTACAAGTAAATCGTATACTATCAATAAAATAACAAAAGATAAAGAGATTGTCCGTACAACATTTCATCCTGATAGTGATTATTCAACATTTGTTGGAGCATACAAGCCGACTACAGCGATGTTGCCCATATGCAATGAATTGGGCGAACCAATGAAAATAGGTGGAAATGTATTATATAAGGAACAGATAGTATATGAGTTTGTAGCACAAGCATTTTTGCAGGCTTATATTAATGCTTGGAAGATGTGGGCTGATGAGACGCCGCAATATCTTGTAATAGAGGAAATAAATCGTGGAAATTGTGCTCAAATTTTTGGCGATTTATTCCAATTGCTAGACCGTAATGATGCAGGTTATTCTGATTATCCTATTACGGCTGATAAGGATATGCAAAAACAACTCCGTAAAGCTTTTAGAGATATCGTATTGACAGATGACAAAAGGCTTGAAATAAACTCAATGTATAATGGAAAGTCTGTAGCAGATAAGGTTTTAAATGGCGAGTTGTTGTTATTGCCTAACAATCTCTACATATGGGCAACAATGAATACAAGCGACCAATCTCTATTTCCTATTGATTCTGCATTTAAACGTCGTTGGGATTGGACTTATATGCCAATTTCTGATGCTGGTAAAAAATGGATAATTGAAATAAACGGAAAGCAATATGATTGGTGGACTTTCGTAACAAATATCAATGATAAAATAGCTTCGATTACAAGTTCGGAAGATAAGAAGCTTGGTTATTTCTTTTGTAAAGCAGATAGCAACAAGGTAATTACTGCTGAAAGATTTGTTGGTAAGGTCTTGTTTTATTTGTGGAATGACGTATTTAAAGATTATGAGTTTAATGATGAAATTTTCTATGATGAAAAAGACGCAGATGGTAAAAATGCCAAATTAACATTTGATAAATTTTATACAACTGAAAGCGAGAAAGCAAATATTGTAGAAAGTAAAGTGGATTTGTTTTTACAAAATCTAGGCCTCGTTCCTCTTGCTGAAGCAGAGAATTTTGTTCCATCTGAAACTATGGTTAGTTCTTCAAATATAGAAATCAAGGTAAATGGACAAAAAGTACAATACGTTAATGCTATTCCATATACAGCTATAGAACAGTATGTAAAAATGAATCCAGATAAAACCTCCGAAGAGGTATTGAGTGTATGGGATCCATTCAAACAATATTCTATAAGAAGATGGATTGTTGCTAGCAAAGAGGTAGTTGATACTTATAAAGATGGCGGATACTCATACGAAATTTTATGTGCAGATGGTAAACCTATTTATGTAAATAAAGATGGTTGGATGTATCATCCACAAAAAGGTTTGCGTGATACAATTTCTGAATTTATCAAAGCTGTAAATGCGGCAGATTTAGGCGTAAAAATTGAAGAGGATACTTTGTAATAATGCGTATACTTATAGAGGAATATCAATATGACGTTACTGATGTAAAAGATGTTCTCTATGGCATTGATGCTTTGGAGAATATTGAAGGTAAGGTTTCTGTTCATTATGTAGGGTATTATTATAATACCTTGCTGCGAGACTGTGTTTTTATTCTTCCTAAGGTTTTATTGATGGATGATAAGTTGAAAGATACTAATAAAGCAAACTTGGTATTTGGAAAATACCGTCCAGTAGATATCCTTGATTTGGATGAATATAATCCGCTGACAAAAGATGAACGTGACTTTATCTATAAGTTTGCTGTGTGGATTTATCGTGCTATAGTTGTATACAAAGAAGATAAGTCATCTGATACTGGGATTGTATACCATAAGAGAATACAACAAGTCGGAAAAGGTCGTCGTCGAAAGAGCAATACATATTTAGATATTTTACTTACACTGATCCAATTTGCAAAAGATAATCAGAGTTTCTTTTTCTATGTCGTTAAAAATATGCATAGCGGATTAAATAAGATAAATTGGACTCGAACTATTGCTACGCAACCAGCATTAATTCAGGGTGGAACTCCTATTTATCTGAATCCGGTAAATAAGAAACGTCAGATTGATTTTGATGAAGAGTTGCTGATAATATTCTTTTCAATATTAAATTTTATTGGAGACAAATATGGCTTTCCTAAAAATGTTTGCGTTCAATTTCCACTTATAAAAGGACAAAAATTTGAAGCTTATTTGAATGGATATGGTTGTACTCGATTGCGTCAAATTAAGTATAAATATTTTTCTGATAAGGCTATAGAACTTTGGGATTTGTGTTTCGCTTTCTTTGATGAATCGACTCATTTGCGTGTCTCAACTGACCATAAAGAATATTTGCTTGTTAAAGATTTCTATGTAGTCTTTGAAGCAATGATTGATGAACTGATAGGTGATAAGCCATTGCCTGATGGTATGGGCAAAAAGCAGGAGGATGGTAAAATTGTCGATCACCTCTTTTCTGCACAAAGCCTAATAGATGGAGATTCTAAGCAGACTTATTATATTGGAGACAGTAAATATTATAAGATGGGGCACGAGCTTAATCGTGAGTCTGTTTATAAGCAGTATACTTATGCTCGTAATGTCATTCAGTGGAATCTTGATATTTTTAACGGAATCAATGAAACGGCGAGAAGTTCTCATGTTCGTATGCGTGATGAAAAGACTGAAGGGTATGAAATTATTCCTAATTTCTTTATATCTGCTAAAATGGATGAGAAATTCGATTATGCAAATGATGGCATAGAGAAGACAAACAGGAAGAAAAATAAGCATAAGAATATTCAATTTAAGAATCGTCTTTTTGATAGGGATACAATGTTGTTGTTCCACTATGACGTGAATTTCTTGTTTGTGTTGTCATTATACGCACGAAATAATGCTTCTCAGAAAGCATCCTGGAAAAAGAAAGTGCGTGAAAAATTCCGTACAGAGATTCAAGATTGGCTTCAGCAAGATTATGATTTCTATGCAATGCAGGCGCATCCTGGTGTTGATGCAACGAAATACATTAAAGAACATTTTCAGGACGTATTGGGCAAAATATATACTCCATACAAGGATGATACTGTATTTTCTTTGGCTTTGGAAGCCAAAGACCCGGAAAGTGCTTCGATAAAGGCAGAACTTGAAAAGTATTTCTATATAAAGGAATGTAAGCTTGGTTCTGATCCGGTTTTGGCTATCAATAGTGCAAAAGCTGAAGGATATGCATTAGTTCCATCAGAGCCGTCAAAGGATGGTGTTCTTATGGTCATGATGGAGGATTATGATGCAAAGTTTGCTAAATTTGAAGATGGTCGTATTGCTGTCGGTATAAAAATGACAGACGAGTCAATGAGGATTCTTGAGAACATCCAGTCTATAGGATTTATTTTATTCCATACCCGAAAGGATGAAGGACAGCATCTATTCGCTTTGAAATCTTCATGTGAGGTTAGGCCTCAAGCCTCGTTGGATGATTCTGTTTATATGAATATTAGCACAACCAATCTGTATCTGTTGGTCTCCTTTGACTCTTCAGCCGAATTGGATTCTTCTTCAATTCATTCTTCTAGGGCTCCATGGACTAAACAAAGCAGATATGATGCGCAGTATGTATCATTAGAGACGATCCATAGTAACTAACATTGCAATTAAGAACGATATGTTTTTTATTAATCACAACCTCGGTATTTGCAGTTACCGAGGTTGTTTTATTTATAATGGATCATGTCTTAAAGTGTGTGCTTAAGCATAGAATTCATGGATGAAAAAAATAAAAAGCAAACGAAATCAAAACTTTTATTTATCTTCGTATGAGGCCGTAAAGAAATAGGATAGTGTTTCATATATAATTTATCTTGTACTTATGGAGTATGAGAAAAATTGACTTGCTTATGAAGCAATTTATGCTTATGTTTGAATATATAATACAGATATAAGAGAACTTACAACAGAATTTTGTTCTATTTAAACGAATATTGGTCTGTATCTTTTAAGTTGAGATTTTGATTGTTGTTTTTACTAATTGTCAGTTTAGAGTATGAAAGGTTATAACTATATAGGTTTGTTCAAATATAGATTAAAAATATTTGTGACTGTGGATTTTTGTATTCTGTCGATTCTTGCATTAGGATGCGTAGCAATGCTTGTATTATTTGCTTTTAATTTTCGAATATCTGTCGCTTTAAATAATAATATATGTGATAATATAAATTCAATATTAGTCAGCATTACATCTGGTTATTTGGTCAGTTATTTTGTGTATCTATTAACAGTTCACATTCCTAGCTTTACTCAAATTATTGTTAATGACCGCATTATTTGTAATCATTTATTGTTATATAGAAATAGTCTGTTATATAGCTTTGGGGGATTGATATATATACTTAAAGAAGATGGAAAATTTATCCAGATCCCTGAAATAACAAAATTATTTGAAAGTCATGAATATAAAGATAAATCTATGGTTAAGATAATTCAGTTGACTTATGATTTAAAATCAAAAAGTAACAATAATCTTTTACTTGTAAAAGATTTTGAAAGATTGGAAAATGCCTTTCAGAACTTATTAAACTTGAATGCATTTTATAAAGGACGATTTTCAAACGCAATATACCAGTTACAAATAAGTGAATGGAGTAATATCCTTTTTATAATTAAAGATGAAATTCGAGATCCCAAAAATGATTTTAGTATACTTAATGAACCAGAAACAATATCTTTACTAAATCAAAACTTTGATTTAGTAAATAAGGCTGTTTCGATTAATATTCTAAATTAATGCTAACTAGCCCGTATAGAACTATCTGTATAAAGCTGTAAAGTCGGCTTAAATGGACATTGCTAATAATAAATAATAGCCTTGAATAATTAGGTCATATAATTGAAAACAGAACAAATATACTTAACAGACTTTTATGGAAGAAAAGAAACATATATTCAAGAAAATGTTTGAAGAAATCAAAATTTCGGAAACGTTGCCAAATGAAAAGTGGGATGTATTACTAAAGCCTATTATTGATTATACCTATAGTATAATGCCTTCGCGATTGTTTAGGTATCGTCCTTGTAATGAAATGCAATTTGATGCTTTTTATAATGATAGAATATATGCTGTAAATGCGCAAATGTTTAACGACCCATACGATTGCCTTATACGATATGATAAAGATTATCTTTATAATTCAATCGGATACTGTTTCAAAAAGTGTGTCTGAGATAGGATAATAAAAAAGTCTACAGATTT
>OKRU01003547.1_pt1 | contig 12334 bp, 14 predicted proteins | sample 1601131 | NCBI WGS metagenome assembly OKRU01 (sample SAMEA3541558, study PRJEB24748) | human gut metagenome | biome: human gut; feature: human-associated habitat; material: faeces | place: China | collected 2012 | reverse complement strand
CAGACATTTGTTTTTCTGGGCTCATTAGCGAACGAATATCCTGCGAAGCAGGATGTAGAGTGCGATAGCACGAATTCGTGAGCTTATGATATAACAATAAAACTAAGGCACTGTGTGAAAATACACAGTGCCTTTTATGGTTTGTGCGCCAGGGCCAGCTCTGATGGGTGAAAAGGTATGGAGTTGTACAATGAATTGTGCAATTTGTCAAAATATTATTATGCGACGAAAAAGGGATTGACAAAACAAAACTATACAAAGTATACAAAAAAACAAACAGAAACGTAATAACGACAAAATAACAGCAAAAATACATAGGAAGTTATCCACAAGGGAAAAGCCCTAAAATAGGATAAAAGTTACTTATACACCAAGTTATACACATTATCCACAGGAAAAATCACATTCCCGAAGCAAGGAATTTACGAAAAAATAGGAACAAATGTTTTGTGAAGATGTAATAAAAATCGAAAAATGACGCGATTTGTCGATTTTAAAGTTGACATACAGAATGTCAAAAACAAGTAAAAAACTCCTCAAATTGTTGCAAAACGTTGTACTATTATGCTATAATGACTATACAATAAATGCAAGGGTTGCTACAGTGATCTTTGTAAATAAATACTTGGAAGGGATGATCAGCATGAAGTTTATTATTGTTGGCAGAAACATCGAAGTTACACCAGGATTAAGAGCAGCAGTGGAGGAAAAGATCGGCAAGCTGGACAAGTATTTCAATCCCGATACAGAAGTACATGTAACATTAAGCGTTGAAAAGGATCGTCAGAAAATTGAAGTAACCATTCCGGTTAAGGGAAGCATTATCCGTTCGGAGCAGGTAAGCAACGATATGTATGTATCTATTGATCTGGTAGAAGAGATCATTGAGAGACAGCTGAAAAAATATAAGAACAAGATCGTTGACAAACAGCAGGCGGTTGCTTCCTTCAGCAAAGCCTATGTAGAGAATGACTATACGGATGATGAGGAGATCAAGATCGTTCGTACCAAGAAGTTTGACATCAAGCCCATGTATCCTGAGGATGCCTGCATCCAGATGGAACTGTTGGGACACAGCTTCTTCGTATTCTGTAATGCGGAGACTGATCAGGTGAACGTAGTTTATAAGAGAAAAGGCGACACCTACGGACTGATCGAGCCGGAAGTATAAGCCGTAAAACAGCGTAAAAAGGTACAATTACATAAGCAATGACAGACAGCCTGCCGGACTTACGGCAGGCTGTTTAAAATTGCATCAGTTATTTTGTTATTTTTTTGACAAAATCGTTGCAAAACAGATTTCGCTATGTTAAAATAGGAACAGTGAAATGATAAAAAAATAACAATCTAAAAACATTTCAGAAAGCAAACCAAGCAAAACAAAAAATGGAGGACAAACAAATGGCAAAGAAAGTTGTATTAGCAGGCGCTTGCCGTACCGCGATCGGTACTATGGGCGGAACCTTAAGCACAACTCCTGCACCGGAGCTGGGCGCTATCGTGATCAAGGAGGCTCTGAAGAGAGCAGGCGTTGCTCCCGAAGCAGTTGACCAGGTATATATGGGATGCGTTATCCAGGCAGGTCAGGGACAGAACGTAGCACGTCAGGCTGCTATCAAGGCAGGACTTCCTATTGAAGTTCCCGCAGTTACCATGAATGTGGTATGTGGTTCCGGTCTGAATTGTGTGAACCAGGCTGCACAGATGATCATGGCAGGCGACGCTGACATCGTAGTAGCAGGTGGTATGGAGAACATGTCTATGGCTCCTTACGCAATTCCTCAGGGACGTTACGGTTATCGTATGGGTAACGCAACCATGGTAGATACCATGATCAAAGATGCACTTTGGGACGCTTTCAATGATTATCATATGATTAAGACCGCAGACAATATCTGCGAAGAGTGGGGACTTACCCGTGAAGAACTCGATGAGTTCGCATTAAAGAGCCAGTTAAAGGCAGAAGAAGCTCAGAAGAACGGTGCTTTCAAGGCAGAGATCGTTCCCGTGGAAGTTAAGAAGAAGAAAGAGACCATCATCTTTGATACAGATGAAGGCCCTCGTCACGGTTCTACCATCGAAGGTCTGGCTAAGCTTCGTGCCATCAATCCCGGCGGATTCGTTACCGCAGGTAACGCTTCCGGTATCAACGATGGTGCAGCAGCTGTCGTTGTAATGAGCGAGGAGAAGGCTAAGGAGCTGGGTGTTAAGCCTATGGCTACTTTCGTAGCAGGTGCTCTTGCAGGCGTTCGTCCTGAGGTTATGGGTATCGGTCCTGTAGCTTCTACCAAGAAGGTAATGGCTAAGACCGGTATGAAGATCGAAGACTTCGATATCATCGAGGCTAACGAAGCATTCGCAGCTCAGTCCGTAGCAGTTGGTAAGGAACTGGGTATTGATGTAGACAAGCAGCTGAACCCCAACGGCGGTGCTATTGCTCTGGGTCATCCTGTAGGAGCTTCCGGATGCCGTATCCTGGTGACTCTGCTGCATGAGATGCAGGCAAGAGGTGCCAAGACCGGTCTGGCTACTCTGTGCATCGGCGGAGGCATGGGCTGCTCCACCATCGTTAAGATCGAGGATTAATTTTATAAATATTCGCTGGGGCGGTAGAATCTCTATCGCCTTAGTGTGGTTTTGAAAACACGAATAGAAATGTGAAATGAGGTAAAGACATGGATTACATTTTGTATGAGCAGAATGGCAATGTGGCAACCATCACCATTAACCGTGAGAAAGCGCTGAACGCTCTGAATTCACAGGTGCTGGATGAACTGAACGCTACATTGGATGCAGTAGATCTGGCAACGGTTCGCTGCCTGGTGATCACCGGTGCAGGTGCCAAGTCCTTCGTGGCAGGCGCAGATATCGGAGAGATGAGCAGCCTGACCAAGGCTGAAGGCGAAGCATTCGGCAAGAAAGGTAACGATGTGTTCCGCAAGATCGAGACTTTCCCCATTCCCGTGATCGCAGCTGTCAACGGCTTCGCTCTGGGTGGTGGTTGTGAGATCTCCATGAGCTGTGACATCAGAATCTGTTCCGATAACGCAGTATTCGGACAGCCCGAAGTAGGACTGGGAATCACTCCCGGCTTCGGTGGAACCCAGAGACTGGCTCGTCTGGTAGGTGCAGGCATGGCAAAGCAGATGATTTACACCGCACGTAATATCAAGGCAGCAGACGCTTACAGAATCGGTCTGGTAAATGAAGTATACAGCGCCGAGGTAGATGCTGACGGCAACGTAGTAAAGAGCGCACAGGAAGTAATGCTGGCAGCAGCACAGAAGATGGCAGCAACCATCGCCAAGAACGCTCCTATCGCTGTACGCAACTGCAAGAAGGCTATTAATGATGGCCTGGATGCAGATATGGATCAGGCAGTAGTCATTGAAGAGAAGCTGTTCGGAGACTGCTTCGAGACAGAAGATCAGAAGTATGGCATGGCTTTCTTCCTTGACAAGAACAAGGAAAAAGTAAAAGAGCCTTTCCAGAATAAATAGTTATAATAGTTTTTCAAATAATGATAGAATGTATAGAAAACAGGAGGATTTACCATGAAAGTAGGTATTATCGGTGCAGGTACCATGGGACAGGGCATTGCAAAGGCATTTGCCCAGGTAGACGGATATGAAGTAGCTCTCTGCGATATCAAGCAGGAATGGGCTGAAGGCGGCAAAGCAAAGATCGTTAAAGGCTATGCAAGACTGGTAGAAAAAGGAAAAATGACCCAGGAAGCAGTTGACGCTATCGTAGCTAAGATCACTCCGGGCCTGAAGGAAGACCTGTGTGCAGACTGCGATCTGATCGTAGAAGCTGCATTCGAGAATATGGAAGTTAAGAAGACCACCTTCGGTGAGCTGGACAAGATCTGCAAGCCTGAGTGTGTATTCGCTTCCAACACATCCAGCCTTTCCATTACTGAGATCGGCAATGGACTGACCCGTCCTATGATCGGTATGCACTTCTTCAATCCAGCAGACCGCATGAAGCTGGTAGAGGTAATTGCAGGTGTGAATACTCCCGCAGAGACCGTGGATACCATCAAGAAGATCTCTGAAGAGATCGGCAAGACTCCCGTACAGGTGAACGAGGCAGCAGGTTTTGTAGTTAACCGTATCCTGATCCCTATGATCAACGAAGCAGCTTTCATCAAGATGGAAGGTGTATCCGATATCGCAGGTATTGATGCTGCTATGAAGCTGGGTGCTAATCATCCCATGGGACCCCTGGAGCTGGGTGATTTCGTAGGTCTGGATATCTGCCTTGCTATCATGGATGTTCTCTACAAAGAGACCGGTGACAGCAAGTATCGTGCATGTCCTCTGATCCGTAAGATGGTACGCGGCGGCAACCTTGGTGTGAAGACCGGCAAGGGCTTCTATGTATACAATGCAGACCGCACCAAGACTCCTGTGGATGCACAGTAAAGTATAAACAATCCGTAGGCATCAAAGTCGGGGTTCTTAGACCCCGACATCATGATAATTACAACCAAGTATAAATAACAATGGAGGATTAACATCATGGATTTTACATTATCCAAAGAGCATGAGATGGCGAGACAGCTGTTCAAAGAGTTCGCCGAGAACGAAGTAAAACCTCTTGCACAGGAAGTTGACGAGACCGAAACCTTCCCCAGAGAGACCGTTGAGAAGATGGCTAAGTACGGCTTCATGGGAATTCCCGTTCCCAAGGAGTATGGTGGACAGGGCTGTGATACTCTGACCTACGCTATGTGCGTAGAGGAGCTTTCCAAGGTTTGCGCAACGACTGGCGTTATCGTTTCCGCACATACCTCTCTGTGTATCGATCCTATCATGACCTTCGGTACCGAAGAGCAGAAGCAGAAATACGTTCCTGATCTGGCAAGCGGCCGCAAGATCGGTGCTTTCGGTCTGACCGAGCCCGGTGCAGGTACCGATGCTCAGGGTCAGCAGACTAAGGCTGTATTAGATGGCGATGAGTGGGTCATCAATGGTTCCAAGTGCTTCATCACCAATGGTAAAGAAGCAGATGTATATATTGTTATCGCAGTTACCGGTATCGTAGAGAAGAGAGGCAGAAAGATGAAGGAGATTTCTTCCTTTATCGTTGAGAAAGGTACTCCCGGATTTACCTTCGGTACCAAAGAGAAGAAGATGGGTATCAAGGGTTCTTCCACTTACGAGCTGATCTTCACCGACTGCCGTATCCCCAAGGAGAATATGCTGGGCAAGCAGGGACAGGGATTCAAGATCGCAATGCACACTCTGGACGGCGGACGTATCGGTATCGCTTCCCAGGCTCTGGGTATTGCAGAGGGCGCTCTGGAGAGAACCGTTGCTTACACCAAGGAGAGAAAGCAGTTCGGAAAGTCTATTTCCGGATTCCAGAATACACAGTTCCAGCTGGCTGATATGGCTACCAAGGTTGAGGCTGCCAAGATGCTGGTATACAAGGCTGCACGCAAGAAAGATGAGTACAAGACCAATCCTAAGATCTCTTACTCCGTAGAAGCTGCTATGGCTAAGCTGTATGCTGCCGAAGTTGCTATGGAAGTTACTACCAAGGCTGTCCAGCTCCACGGTGGTTATGGTTATATCAGAGAGTACGAAGTAGAGCGTATGATGCGTGACGCTAAGATCACTGAGATCTACGAGGGTACTTCTGAAGTTCAGAGAATGGTTATCTCTGCAGATCTGTTGAAGTAAGCGTTGTTGAATGAATAATTAGAAAAGTAAGGAGAAAATACAATGAAGATTGTTGTTTGTATTAAGCAGGTGCCCGATACCAAGGGCGGTGTTAAATTCAATCCTGACGGAACTCTTGACAGAGGCGCAATGCTTGCTATCATGAATCCCGATGATAAGGCTGGTCTGGAAGCTGCACTGAAGCTGAAGGATGAGTTCGGCGCAGAAGTTACCGTACTGACCATGGGTCTTCCCAAGGCAGCAGACGCTCTTCGTGAGGCACTGGCTATGGGCGCTGACAATGCAATTCTGGTTACCGACAGAGTACTGGGCGGTGCTGATACCTGGGCTACTTCCACCACCATCGCAGGTGCACTGAGAAATATCGATTATGATCTGATCATTACCGGACGTCAGGCAATCGACGGCGATACCGCACAGGTTGGTCCTCAGATCGCTGAGCATCTCGGACTTCCCGTAATCTCTTATGCACAGGACATCAAGGTAGACGGAGATAAGGTGATCGTTCAGAGACAGTATGATGACAGATATCATGTAGTAGAAGCTAAGATGCCCTGCCTGATCACTGCATTATCCGAGCTGAATAAGCCCCGTTACATGACTCCCGGCGGAATCTTCGATGCATGCAAGGCTGAGATCACTACCTGGGGCAGAGCTGATCTGAAAGATGTTGATGACAGCAACCTTGGTCTGAAGGGATCTCCTACCAAGATCGCAAAGGCATCCGATAAGGTTCGTAAGGGCGCAGGCGAGAAGATCGTTCCCGATTCCCCTGAAGACGGAGCAGCTTACATTGTTGCTAAATTCAAAGAAAAGCACATCATCTAATATAGGAGGCAAACCATGGTAACCAATAATATTGAAGAATACAAGGGTGTATATGTGTTCGCCCAGCAGGTAGACAATGAGATCAGTGGTATCGCATTAGAACTGCTCGGCAAAGGTAAAGAGCTGGCTGAGAAGCTTGCAACCGAGGTAACCGCGGTTCTGATCGGTTATAATGTAAAAGGACTGGCTGATAAGCTGGCTGAGTATGGTGCAGACAAGGTGATCCTCGTAGATGATCCCGAACTGGAAACTTACAGAACGGAGCCTTATGCACATGCGCTGGCATCTGTTATTGAGAAGTATAAGCCTGAGATCGTTCTGGTAGGTGCAACCGCTATCGGACGTGACCTGGGACCTACCGTTTCCGCAAGAGTTCAGACCGGTCTGACCGCAGACTGTACTGTACTGGAAATCGGTGATTTCCCTCTCGTTGCTATCACCGGACAGGAGCAGAAGCACAACCAGCTGCTGATGACCCGTCCTGCATTCGGTGGTAACACCATTGCTACCATCGCATGTCCTGACAACAGACCGCAGATGGCAACTGTTCGTCCCGGCGTTATGCAGAAGATCGCTCCTATCGCAGGTGCAAAGGCTGTGATCGAGGAGTACAATCCCGGATTTACTCCGAACAACAAATATGTAACCATTAAGGAAGTTGTTAAGGCAGTATCCGATACTGTTGATATCATGGATGCCAAGATCCTGGTATCCGGTGGCCGTGGAGTTGGCAGCGCAGAGAACTTCAAGATCCTGGAGGATCTGGCAGAGGTTTTGGGCGGTACCGTATCCTGCTCCCGTGCAGTAGTAGATAATGGCTGGAAGCCCAAGGATCTGCAGGTTGGACAGACCGGTAAGACCGTTCGTCCCCAGATCTACTTCGCAATCGGTATCTCCGGTGCTATTCAGCACGTAGCAGGTATGGAAGAATCTGATCTTATTGTTGCCATCAACAAAGATGAGACTGCTCCTATCTTCGATGTAGCTGACTACGGTATCGTAGGAGATCTGAATAAGATCGTTCCACTGCTTACAGAGCAGATCAAAGCAGAGCTTGCTAACAAATAATTTCAGGGGAAAGGTGTTACAGAATTTACAGAGAATGTGATGCTGTACACTTGTAAACTATGAAATAAAAGGCGGGAGATCGAAAGATCTCCCGTTTTAACGCTGATAGTTGATAGGAGTATATGATTGATGAATCCTGCAGTATTGATGAAACTGATGAGCGCGAAGGCGCAGTTTGAACAAAGCCATCCAAAGGTAATTTCCTTTTTAAAGACCGTGTTTTCACGTCCGATCGAGGAAGGAACTATTTTGGAGCTGACTGTAACACGTCCGGGAGAAGAACCGGTCACAACAAATTTGAAAGTAAAAGATTCCGATCTGGCTTTGATGGAAAGCCTGAAGGATCTTATGAAAAATAAATAAGCAGATGAGTAACGGAAAGAAAGCAATACAATACGCGTTTCAAAAATCAATCCCGATCATGACAGGATATATTGTACTTGGAATGGGATTTGGTATCTTGCTGCAAAAGCATGACATATTTAGGATGTGCGGCCGGCAGTACGATCAGCTATATGATCTTTATTCAATGTATTTTCTGACACAAGGAGAGAAAGCAGACGACAAAAATTTTTGAAAAGCAGGAAATTTGCGTAAATAAGAAGAGGTGAAGCGAAAAATGAATACATTTTATTATATCGTAGACAGCATTGATGGCGATTATGCGCATCTTGCCCGCACAACAGAGGAGGGAGAGCGTATCGAAGGGGAAGAAACAAAGCTGGTAGCACGCGCACTTCTGCCGGATACGATCATGGAAGGAACACATCTGATCTACGAGTGGATGCAGTACAAAGTATTATAAGAAAGAAGGTAATCATATGGCAAAGAAAGAAGTGAAAACAAATGCCATGAGAATACTCGACAGGATGAAGATCCCGTATACGCATCAGGCATATGAATGTGACGAGTTTGTAGATGGCATTCAGACAGCAGATAATCTGGGGCTGCCTCACGAAAAGGTGTATAAGACACTTGTTACACAGGGAAATGACAAACAATATTATGTATTTGTTCTGCCGATTGAAGCAGAGCTGGATCTCAAAAAGGCAGCAAAAGCAGCAGGCGTAAAGTCTGTTTCCATGCTCCATGTGAAGGATATCACGCAGGTAACGGGATATGTGCGCGGCGGCTGCACAGCGATCGGTATGAAGAAGCAGTACAAAACATTTATCAGTGACAGTGCAAAGGCGCTGTCAGATGTATATGTCAGTGGTGGCAGAATCGGCTGTCAGATGAATCTTGCACCGGATGATCTGTGCAAAGCAAGCGGCGGAAGCTATGCGGATATTATTATGGCATAATTATAGGTAATAAGAATTGCAGCTGCAATATCTGAAAAAGGTAAAGCACCTGTGGATAATGGGTACGCGAAACGTTATTCGTGATTCGGATGACTCAATTGTAATCGGAACGATCTGCACAGGTATAAAACAGGAGGTATAAGACAAATGAATTATGTAGTCGTAGGAGCCGGTGGCTGCGGCGGAAGCATTGCTGCATATCTGGCAAGAGCAGGAAAAGATGTGACGGTGATCGCAAGAGGAAAGCATTTAGAGAAGATGCAGAAGGACGGCATTAAAATGGAAACACCGCATCTGGGTGATTTCACTGTTCCGGTGCATGCCATGGCGGCAGATAACTATGAAGGCATTGCAGATGTGATCTTTGTCTGCGTCAAAGGCTATTCTGTTATGGATATTGTGCCATTTCTGCAGGCACACAGTGATGCCCATACAGTGATCATTCCTATCCTGAATATCTACGGAACAGGCAGTAAGCTGCAGGCACTTTTACCGGAGCCGACAGTGCTTGACGGCTGTATCTACATTGCAGCAGAGATCAAAGAGCCGGGTGTGATCCTGCAAAAAGGCAGCATCTTCCGTATTGTATACGGCGCAAGAAAAGAGCAGGAGCCGAATAAGGAAATGTTTGATATTGCCAAGGATCTGCGACAGGCAGGAATTGAAGCTGTTATTTCCGATAATATTGCAAGAGATGCATTCCAGAAATATGCGTATGTGGCACCGATGGCAGCCTGCGGACTCTATTATGATGCCAAGGCCGATGTATTCCAGCAGGCTGGTGAAGAACGTGAACTTTTTGTAAAATGTATGCAGGAAATGGATGCGCTTGCGACAGCAATGGAGATCCCATTCCTCGTGGATATCGTAAAGACCAATCTGGATATTCTGGATACCTTGTCCCCGGAGGCTTCCACTTCCATGCAGCGTGATATCTGGGCAGGCAAGGATTCTGAGCTGGAAGGCCTTGTATTTGAGCCGGTCCGCATGGGACGCAGGGCAGGCGTTGCAATGCCAAATTATGAGATGATTGCAAAGAAGTTTGGACTGGAGTAAGCTGCAGTGATTGCTGCCATATAGCAGCATATGCTTGACAATGTCTGATATCTAATCTATAATACGCTTAACAAGAGAACCGAAAGCTAGATGCACCTAGCTGCCGGTAAAATAGTTTGCTACAAAAAGTAACGCTTTATCTTATCAGGACGAGGGCGTTACTTTTTGCGTTGTGTGACAGTAACAAGAGTAATAACAGCGCAAAGCATAATTACAAACGTGAATAAATCTGCATATGTAACCATTGGCACCAGCTCCCTTCATTAGTATCCGGTAACTGCGCATCGCCCCTTCGGTTCCCCGGGTAAGCATATTATGAGATTATTAAAGTTCTTATTGAAATCATATATCAGAAAATTACAGAATTATTATATAGGAGAATAAAGATAAGAATAGTTAAAGAATATATCCTTCGCTTGTTGGAATAGAATTTGTAAATTATTCTGTATCTAGTAAAATGATTGATACATGTTATAGTAAACAATGTATAAAAGAATGTCAACTATATTTCAATTAGCAATGGGCATTGTATTGCAAGTTGTTCTATCGATAAAATGTTATACTTGATTTGAATTTGATACAATTACATCTGAAAGTAAAAATATATCGGGATGGGGAGATATTAAATCTAAGGTAACTATAACTGTTGGGAAAAAGAAATATAAGTGTCAAGCAGATAAAGATGGTTATTTTAGTAGGAAAATAAAACCACAAAAAGTTGGAACAAAAATAAAGGTAGCTGTAGTATCGCCAGATGGATATAGAGGTACTGTGAGTTCAAAGGTAGCTAAACCTTTGAAAAAAGTAAAATTTAAAGGAAATATATATGCTTCTAAAAAAGATATCATAGTTTCTGTAAATAAAGGTCGCAAAGGCGATAAAATAGAATTAAATGTAGGAGAGAAAAAGTATACAAAAAAATAAAATCTAATAAAAAGAACCAAACCGTTAAAATACCAATGGATACTCAACTAAAGGCAGGAACAAAAGTCACGGTTTCTATAAAGGATCATTTTGGAACTGTTATTTGTAAACAAAAGAAAACTGTTTATGCTGCGTCTTCCATTTATGTGGGTATGAAAGAGAATGAAGTGAATTATACACCATATGGAAAAGCTGTGGAGAAGAATGATTATGGTTGGTGCAAAGAGTGGATATATAAAAAAGGAGCAACAACCTATTATGTCTATATAGAAAATGGTGTTGTAACAGAGATTCAGAAGTATAATTATTAGACATTATAAAAAGGGGGAGGGTTAAAAGCCCTCCTCCTTCAAGATTTCCACAAGCTGTATGTAACATTCTAACACATCAAATCCTTTGATATCTTCTCTTTTCAGATCAATCATATCGCCATGCGAAATGCCGCGCTTTCTGCTTTGCAGCGTCCCCTGAAACTGTCCCCATTTGGCAGAACTTTCTGTCACAAGACCATCATTTGGCTCGTGGGAAAGCAGCTTCATAAAGAAGTAAGGCACTGACAAAAGCGCATCACTGAAGCAGTTTTTCATGACAGAAGCATAGCTTTGATAATAGACCTGCGGGCTGTCAGGTGTTGTCTCATTAAACTGGCTACAGAATGCAGGATCAAGCTGTTTGCTGGAATGGTAGCAGTCCGGATGTTCGTCGCCAAGCTGAGCGGAAGAACGATCCAGAAGACCGGCGATCCATCGATAGATGCCATCCGGCAGTTTGTTTAAAAAAGGGATCAGCTCGGAACCGCGGTGCGGCGTTGACATTGTTGTCAGGCTGGCGATCTTATCTGCGTAACCAAGGTGGCTGATCAGATAACGGCTGTCCAGCCCTCCCTTTGAATGGGCAATGATATTGACCTTATCTGCACCGGTCTCCTGCAGTGCTTTGTCAATCGTCTGTGCGATGGCAGCGGCATTTTCTTCTATGGTTCCCCAGGCTTTCTGATGTCCATAATAGACGCAGGCGCCATTCATCTGCAAAATTCGCGGAATACGGCCCCAGTAATTAAAATATTTCAGATCTCGGAATCCGATACCGTGCACCATGATAAGCGGATATTTTGTCTTGCAGGCATTGGAAGAGGGACGCAGCTCTGCGTTTTGCCGTCTGGTGACTGCAATGGCATATTCATCTTTGACAGCCCTGCACATAGCATGGGCAAGAAACAGATTGACCACGGGAATCCAGAGGTTGAGACAGATCAGAACCCGCTTTACAATGCCGAGCCGCCTGCAGGTGCAGATCACACGGATGCCACCATTCAGCAGAAACAACAGGATAAATACGCATGTGTAAATAATATCAAACGTAAAGAACAGCGCAGTCGCAAAGCTGATGCCATAGTCAAGCCTGTTGAACAAAGACGGTAGAAAGAACTGGCTTCTGCTGTCTTGCCTGCTCGTGAACGAGCAA
>OKRU01003540.1_pt1 | contig 12353 bp, 11 predicted proteins | sample 1601131 | NCBI WGS metagenome assembly OKRU01 (sample SAMEA3541558, study PRJEB24748) | human gut metagenome | biome: human gut; feature: human-associated habitat; material: faeces | place: China | collected 2012 | reverse complement strand
ACAGGTTAACGAGGCTGCCGGTTTCGTAGTAAACCGTATCCTTATCCCAATGATCAACGAGGCTGCTTTCATCAAGATGGAGGGCGTTTCAGATATCGCCGGAATCGATGCAGCTATGAAGCTTGGTGCTAACCATCCAATGGGACCATTAGAGCTTGGAGATTTCATCGGACTTGATATCTGCCTTGCAATCATGGACGTTCTTTACAATGAGACAGGTGACAGCAAGTATCGTGCATGCCCACTCCTTCGCAAGATGGTAAGAGGCGGAAACCTTGGATGCAAGAGCGGCAAGGGATTCTACGTTTACAACGCAGACCGCACAAAGACACCTGTAGACGCACAGTAGGAGCAATAAAGCCATCCGTTGGCTTTATTTCGGATAAATTGAAAACAAATTATAAAATTCAAGGAGAATAAATCATGGATTTCACTTTAGATCAGAAACATGAGATGGCTCGCGACCTTTTCAAACAGTTCGCAGAGACAGAAGTTAAACCTCTTGCACAGGAGACTGACGAGACAGAGGTATTCCCAGCAGAGACAGTTGCTAAGATGGGAAAATATGGATTCATGGGCATTCCTGTACCAAAGGAGTACGGCGGACAGGGCTGTGATCCACTTACATACGTTATGTGTGTAGAAGAATTATCAAAGGTTTGTGGTACAACAGGCGTTATCGTATCTGCTCATACATCACTTTGTATCGATCCTATTATGACATTCGGTACAGAGGAGCAGAAGAAAAAATACGTTCCTGACCTTGCTTCAGGCAAGAAGATCGGTGCTTTCGGTCTTACTGAGCCGGGCGCAGGTACAGATGCACAGGGATGTCAGACAAAGGCCGTTTTAGACGGAGACGAGTGGGTTCTTAACGGATCTAAGTGCTTCATCACAAACGGTAAGGTTGCTGATGTTTACATCATCATCGCTATCACAAGCATTACAGAGGACAAGCGTGGACGCAAGAAGAAGAACTTCTCTGCATTCATCGTAGACAAGGGAACACCTGGATTCTCATTCGGAACAAAAGAGAAGAAGATGGGTATCCGCGGATCATCTACATACGAGCTTATCTTCGAGGATGCACGTATTCCAAAGGATGCATTACTTGGAAAAGAGGGAAGAGGTTTCCCAATCGCTATGCATACACTTGATGGTGGACGTATCGGAATCGCTGCTCAGGCACTTGGTATTGCAGAGGGCGCATTAGAGAGAACTATCGAGTACACAAAGGAAAGAAAGCAGTTCGGCCGTTCAATCGCACAGCAGCAGAATACACAGTTCAAGCTTGCAGATATGGCTACACGTATCGATGCAGCTAAGTATCTTGTATACGCAGCAGCTATGAAGAAGGCAGAGTTTGCTAAGAACCCTAAGGTTTCTTACTCAGTAGATGCAGCAAAGGCTAAATTATTCGCAGCAGAGACAGCTATGGCTGTTACAACAGAGTGCGTTCAGTTATTCGGTGGATACGGATATATCCGTGAGTACGATGTAGAGCGTATGATGCGTGATGCTAAGATTACAGAGATCTACGAGGGAACTTCAGAGGTTCAGCGTATGGTTATTTCAGGCTCATTACTCAGATAGTTAAGAGAGCTATCATAACTGTAGAGCTACTTAGAATAAATAAAGGAGAACAAATACATGAATATCGTAGTATGTATTAAACAGGTTCCTGATACAAAGGGTGGAGTAAAATTCAATCCTGACGGAACACTTGATAGAGCTTCAATGCTTGCAATCATGAATCCAGATGACAAGGCTGGTCTTGAGGCAGCACTTAGAATCAAAGACGAGACAGGCGCAAAGGTTACAGTTCTTACAATGGGACTTCCAAAGGCTGATGCAATCCTTCGTGAGGCAATGGCTATGGGCGCTGATGATGCAGTTTTAGTAACAGACAGAGTACTTGGTGGAGCTGATACATGGGCTACATCTACTACAATTGCAGGTGCATTAAGAAATCTCGATTATGATTTAATCATCACAGGCCGTCAGGCTATCGATGGAGATACAGCACAGGTTGGACCACAGATCGCAGTTCATCTTGGACTTCCTGTAATCTCATACGCAGAGGATATCAAGGTTGAGGGAGATTCTGTAGTCGTTAAGCGTCAGTACGAGGACAGATATCACGTAGTTAAGGCTAAGATGCCTTGTCTTATCACAGCTCTTTCAGAGTTAAATGAGCCTAGATATATGACACCGGGCGGAATCTTTGATGCATTTGACAAAGAGGTAACTGTCTGGGGCAGAGCTGACCTTAAGGATGTTGACGATTCAGATCTTGGACTTAAGGGATCACCTACAAAGATTGCTAAGGCATCTGACAAGGTACCTAAGGGAGCTGGAGAAAAGGTTAACCTTGATCCAACAGAGTCAGTAAACTATCTCATGGAGAAATTCAAAGAGAAACATATCATCTAGTATGGAGGAACCAAAAATGGGTTTAGAAGAATATAAGGGCGTATATATCTACGCACAGCAGGTAGACAATAAGCTTAGCGACATCGCCTTTGAGTTAGTCGGTAAAGCTAAAGAGTTAGCAGCAGATTTAAATACAGAGGTTACTGCAGTACTTCTTGGATCTAACGTAAAGGCTCTTGCAACAGAGCTCGGTGAGTACGGCGCAGACAAGGTAATCGTTGTAGACAATCCTGCACTTGAGACATACAGAACAGAGCCATACGCACAGGCTCTTGTATCAGTAATCAACGAGTACAAGCCGGAGATCATGTTAGTTGGTGCAACAGCTATCGGACGTGACCTCGGACCAACAGTTTCAGCAAGAGTTAAGACAGGTCTTACAGCTGACTGTACAAAGCTTGAGATTGGTGATTTCCCAATCAACGCTATGCCTGGACAGGAGCAGAAGCACAACCAGCTTCTCATGACACGTCCTGCATTCGGTGGAAACACAATCGCAACAATCGCTTGTCCTGACAATCGTCCACAGATGGCAACAGTTCGTCCTGGTGTTATGCAGAAGCTTCCTAAAGAGGCTGGCAGAGCAGCAGAGGTTATCGAGTTCAATCCTGCACTCGAGGAGAACAACCGTTATGTTGAGATCATGGATATCGTTAAGGCAGTTGGCAACGTAGAGAACATCATGGACGCTAAGGTACTTGTATCAGGCGGACGTGGAGTTGGAAGCGCTGAGAACTTCGAGATGCTTCGTGACCTTGCTTCATGCTTCAAGGGTGGTATGGTATCATGCTCTCGTGCAGCAGTAGAGAATGGCTGGTTAGCACAGGATTATCAGGTAGGACAGACAGGAAAGACTGTACGTCCACAGATTTACTTTGCAATCGGTATCTCAGGAGCCATCCAGCACGTAGCAGGTATGGAGGAGTCTGATCTCATCATCGCCATCAACAAGGACGAGGATGCTCCAATCTTCGACGTAGCTGATTACGGCTTAGTAGGAGATTTAAAGAAGATCGTTCCTCAGCTTACAGCAGCTCTTAAAGAGGCAAATGCTGACGCATAATCGCATAATAATGCAATAAAATTACATTACTAATACATTTAAGCACAGTACTGTTTATCGCAGTGCTGTGTTTTTTTACGCATAAATATATAGTTACCTTATAAATATAAAGAGTTTTTTGCGGAAATAAGTAATTTTCTTAATAAAAAAACATCTGTGTGTAAATCGCAAAGGATTTGACTCAGATGTTTTATTTGGCAATTTGTTTGACATTAGAAAGACCTAATATATAGTCAGAGGACACATTATAGTATTTACATAAAGCGAGCAGATGGTGAATTGGTAGTTCATTTGCTCCACGCTCATATCTGGCATACATGGTCTGGGATGTACCCAGATAATCGGCTATTTGCTGTTGGGTTTTATCGCTATCTTCCCGTAGATTGCGCATTCGTTGAATGTAATTCATATTCCCCTCCGTACGTATACATATAACTTAACATAATAAAGATGTTTACTATTGAATTTAGTAAATATCTGTACTATAATTTATGTAGGAAAGATGTCACAGGATGATAAAGAAAGGAAGGTATTAACATGGCTTTAATAAGATGTCCAGAATGTGGAAAAGAAATAAGTGATTCGGCACAAGTGTGCCCTAATTGTGGCTGTAAGACTGAGTTGGGAAATCAAAATGATATTATGAAAACTTCTTTACTTGCGGATATAGGTTTTACAGTTTTAGGAATAATATGTGCTATATTTGCATTTGTAGCTTACTATACCGTAAGTACGGATGCATTTGTAGTGTTGATTATTTTGGCTGCTGTTTTATTTATTATTGGCTCAGTCTATGGAAGATTAATAAGAAAAAATAATAAGAAATAATATCTTTGAGAGGGGTAAGATGAATAAGAAGATAATAACTATAATTTTAACTCTAAGTACTATGTTTTTTACAGTTGGATGTTCGTTTACAAATAATGAATCAAATGGGGGTGATAAAAATTATACCTATAATGATTTAGACGAGAATCAAAAAGAAATTATAGATAATGTGTATGCTGAATTAGGTGATTGGGGATATACGTATGAGCCAAGTGCTATTCCGGCAAGTAAGATAAAGTTTTTTTATGAGGATTCGAAATTGATATTTGCGGCTTTTCATGATTATGGCGGTGGAAATGGTGGAGGCTCTTATTCAGTATATGAAATAGATGAGAATTCTGGAACAGTAAGTGGACATTCATATGACACGCTAAACGAAAATGATGTACTAAATAAACGAGTTTTAGCTGTGGAACTTTTATCGGGAGAAAGCTTTGATGTTGAAGCTTCCGAAGACTCGCAAAAAGATATTTTGGCAAATTCATATGGTAAGGCTGTAAATGAGTAATAATATGACTATAACAGAATTGGAGAAAATTAAAAATGGGCTATTGCGGTAATTGTGGTGAAAAAATAGAAAAAGGAGCTAATTTTTGCGGTAAATGTGGTGCGGTTGTTGAGAAAGAACAATCAGAACATGTTTATGATGTTATAGCACCAAAGAACAATAGCGCTAGAGTATGGAAAATAATAATCCCTAGTCTTATTGTTGGAGTAATTGTAATATGGGGATTTATGCAATTGATGTCTGTATCTGATAAACCGTGTGACTGGTGTGGACATAGTCCGACTGTGGCATATAAAGAAAGCGATGGTTCTTACTCTTATGTTTGCAAGGAATGTAGAAAAAAATGTGCATGGTGCGGAAAAAAAGCTACACGACATTATGAGAATATGATGCATAAGGAAGTTTTTGTATGTGAAGAAACTTACAAGAAAATGCATGATGATTAACAAATATGATTTGTGTATCAGGAGGAAAATTTATGTTTTGCAAATATTGTGGAAATGAAGTTGCAGAGAATACAAAGTTTTGTACGAAATGTGGAAAGCCAATAGTTAATGAAGCGGTACAAAATAAAGTTCATACATTTGAACCAAATGAAATAATCCAGCCTAAAAATAAAAAACCATATGTAATTATTGGTGTATTAGTTATTATTGTTTGTCTACTTGTGGGAGGGGTATTTGGCTATTCAAAAATATCGTTTCAAGATATTGACAGAGGGTATACACGAGAATCAACAGTATCTGATGTTAAAAGAGCAGAGATGTTAAAATTGGATAGTTCTTTCAAACCAAAGGTAAATTATATGAATGTTCAAACGGAAGTATTCAACGAAGATAAGCAGATATATGAGTATAGATCAACTGGAGAAAAGACAGATAAAGTTTATTCCTTATATTATAAAAATGCCAAGATAAAGGGCGTTAAAGCTTCAAAAGGAATGGTGATTAAATTTGATTTAGAAACAGGATGTGCTAGTTCAGTTCATTATGGTTTAACTGATAAGGAATTTGATAAGTTTCTATCGAAAATGGGAGAGCCTGATTATAACGATAGTGATGGAATACGGTGGAATAGCTCAAAACATGGGTGGATAGTTGCAATGTATTGTAATAATTTTTCGGAAGAAGATTTTCATGGTTCGGGATATGAAATAAGTTATTTTTATTAAGACGACGCTAGTGATTAACAAAGGGTTTAATAGTGCATTAGCTAAAAGAAACAGAGATTTATTAGAAATGTTTATGATAAAAATATTCTAGATAAAAATACTGGAATCATAAAGGAGCTGCAACATGAAAAAATGCAAATTCATAAAATTAGGAATAGCAATCGCGATTCTAGGATGTTCAATCATTTTTACAGCCTGTGACGTTAATACTGACAAGAAAGTAGAAAAGCAGGCAAACAAGGTAGTTGACGCAGTAGAATCCCAAGATATAACAAAACTAGATGCTATCATTAACGGAACCGATGAAATAAAAGCAGATGAGGAATTAAAAGATTTCTTCGAGACAGACGCCGAAACAAATCAGAAAAATGGTTTGATGTCTAAAATTATAAAGAATGACACAATCAAGGTGAAAAAGGTCGGAAAAGATACAGTTACATATAAAATAACAGCACCTGATTTTTCCAAGTATTTTACCGAGATGAAAAAGAGTGAAGTGACAGAGGAAAATATAGAATCATTTACAGATGATTATATTTCAAATGCTGAAAAAGTGACTAATGAAGTGGAAATTCCATATACATATAAGGATGGAATTTATTCAGCAGAATACGATACTGAGAAATTTGTCAATGCATTGACCGGCAATTTGGTTACTGCTTATCAGGAGCTGATGCAGGATGTACAAAAGGAACTTAGTGAGGAGACTGGTGATGAAAAAAATAATTAGTATTTTATTAAGCACAATAATATTATTGACAACCGGCACAGCGTATGCGACAGAAACAAAGAGTGCAGATATTTCGTACAATACACTTCCGGTTGAGTTCTCCGATAATTTAGGAACAACAGAAAATCTGGATGCAATGGTAGATGATGGACATTTGTATGTAAATGCAAAACAGCTTGGAGAAAGGCTTGGATATCAGGTTAAAGCAGGCGATGAGTATGTGGCTGTTTTCAACAAAGAATTTAGCAATACTGTACCATATGGTATTACAACATTTTACTATGACAGTACAAAGGTTGGACATATGTTATTTAACAAGATGGTAGATTATGAGGCTCCGTTTAAGACAGTAAAGAATGCTGATGGAGAGTGGATTCCTTTTGAATTCAGCCTGTTATTGTTAAATAGTTCAGATGTTTTACTGGATAAAAAGATTCATGTTGATATGCCGGAGAAGAATATAGTTGATATCTACATGGATGTGTTGAAAAATAATGACCGTTATTTGTTTGATTGGGAGGCTGATGCGGGAGCAACACCTGGTTCAATGTTTGCAATGGGTACTGCAGCCAATATGGTTCAGATATTTAATGGTGTGCTTGACTGGGATGGAGCATCATGGTGCCAGTTGATTAATTCATTTAGCATGGATTCGTCAAGCTATGATGCAAAGTATTCGGAATCATTTGCAAAGATGTTCTGTACTTATTCAGATGAAGAATTGAGTCAGGATGTAGATGCAATGAAGGAAAAACTGAAGCCTTTTAATGGAGATAATTGGGTTGTAAAATCCATGAAACAGATAGATGATGCATATGATTATAAGATAGAAAATCTATCTAAGAAGACAGCAGATTTGAAGAAAAAAATGGTTGTTGAAAATAAAGCATCTGTGGATGCTTACAATAAATCGTATCAGGAATTAGATAAATTGTGTTCAAGAGCTGATTTCTTTTCTGAGACAACAGATCCTTTTGTACAGGTATCAAAAAGTTTTAAAGAGGCAACAGGTTTTATGGAGGCATTCTATTCAGTAATGGAAATTACAGGGTATGCAAGTGAGTTTCAGAATCAGGATAAGTTTGCAGTGAAATCGTTGGATACATTTATTAAGAATTCAAATTACGGCTGTGTTATGTCTAAGGCTATGAAAGATGGTTTGAGAGATTATAAAAATACGTTGGAAACAGATATAGTCTCATATTCGGCATATAATTATCTGATGAATAATATGGGGGATTTACTTAAAGAAGGGCTGGATGTTTCTACGACATTACTTGATACAGAATCAAAGATATATTTGTTAATATGGGACATTTCTAAGGAAACTGTTCCTTGGGTGAAAAATGGATTAAGCAATACGGACTGTTTTTTGCAGAGTATGTATGCCGGAATTGTACAGTCTGATACTTTCAAGTCTTATATTGATAAAAGGGATGCTGTGTTCAAGGATGCAAATAATATAACATCAAAGAATCTGTACGAGGTGACACAGTATTGCTATGCCTATTTAAAGAGCTGTTATATCACAAGAGATGCAGCGGTTGGAGCGTTAACTGAAAAGACAAAGAAAGATAATCCGACTTATGAAAGCACACAGAAAATGGTCAATCAGGAAATTGCAAAGTGTCTTGTTAAGCTAAAGGATGCGGATAAGACTAATAAGTATGGTTGCTATGGTTTCTTACCGGAAAATAATAAGCAGTATCTTAGTGAATATGATGATGGCGAGTTGTTAAAGTGTGTGTTTTCTTCTGTGGATGGAGAAGAATTATATAAAGATGTTCTAGATATGTATTATTATAAGATTAAAAATCAGAATTGGACGGAAAATGATAACGTCAGTATTTTGTTGAGTGGGAATTATTCGGACTATAAATCTTTAAGTAGCGTAGGGTATTCACTTTTGGATATCGATGGGAATGGAATACCGGAATTACTTATTGGAGACAATGACTCACAATCAGATGGAGTAATCATTGATTTGTATACATACGTAGATGATAAAGTTGTCTATCTTGATACAACATATGAAAGATTTGGAATTAACTTATCTAAAAACGGAAAGATATACAGATATGGTTCTGGTGGGGCGTATAATAATTTTGAAGAAGAGTGTAAAATAGACGAGAAAAATAAAGTACTAGTACCAATTGAGTCGATTGTTTTTGATGGATATTATAATCCAAATTCGCCATGGTATTATGCTACAGGTAATTATTATACAGATTCATATGATTATGATTTAGACAAAATGAAAAACATATCAGAAGAAGAGGCTATGAATAAAAGAAAAGAATTCGAAAATAATATTACTGGCTATTCAATTACCCTCTTTTCAGATTATATTCCGCAATCAGATAATGATAATATTTCATCTAATGCTGGAGTATATGACGAGTTTCTTAAAAATAGAGAATACAAAAATTATATAGCGGATTATTGGACATTTGGCATTCCAAAACAATATTCAGTTATGGATATAGATGGAGATGGAACAGATGAATTATTAATATACGGAAGTGAAGATTTATGGGAGGATTTAGCTATTTTTTCCTTCAATTCAAATACACAACAAATTTCATTAATACCGGCAATGAATTATGATTCAGATGAACCACAACAAATTAGTGTGCTATCTGCCTATGGAAAAATTAAATACTCTGAAAAATATCATGCAATTGTATATAGCCAATATCAAAACTATAGTAATGGTATTGCTTGCGATTCAATTTCATATGATGTTATTAAGAATGGTATTTTAGATAATGATTTTATAATAGGTTTTGGAATTAATTCTGACACAAGTGAAAAGGAGTATTATTGTGGCACAGAGAACTTAACAGAATCAGAATATAATGAATATTTAGCAGAGTGCTCGGAAATATCTTGGATGGATTTACCATAAAAGTATAGAACATAGTTACTATTAATGATTTGCATACTTATACTAAAGAGTAAATATTTTCAAGTTTTGATAGCGAAGTATTATACAATAGATAAGTATTAAAGAAAATATCCCCTACAATTGATCTCATATATTATGATGGCAAAAGTAGAGGATATTTTTTCTATACACTACTAACATTTTTGATGTACGAAAAGAATACATATAAGCCTTTGATAAGAATGTCATAGGAAATGGAGAATCGAACATGAATAACAATATGGAATATAAAGGATATTTAGGAAGTGTTGAATTTTCAGAAGAGGAAGCTATTTTCTTCGGAAAAATAATGAATATACGTTCATTGATATCGTATGAGGGTAAAAATGTAATGGAACTTTCGGAACAATTTCGTGAAGCTGTAGATGAGTATTCATCAATATGTGAGCAACAATGAAACTCTTTAGTAAAAGTGCAGAAATGATATATTTAAATGTAAAATAAGAAAAATTAAAGATGACAAAACGATTGCCAGATATTACAATCATTTCAAAGCATTATATTTCTATTTATATGGCACCACTTTACAGATTTACATAGGTGCATATCACTTTGAAGAGGGCAGATCACTTCGCATTCATTCTACAAAGACATGGAAAATTTTCAATGCTTTATGTTACCAATTAATAGCAGGAAAATGGATATGTCAGATGCAAATGACGCTGTAGGAGTAAATGTATTTGTGGGGAAGAAGCCTTTAGATAATGATATAGCTGCCTTTGTGATTGATATAATCTAATTATCTGCTCACATAACTGAATAGGAGGAGAAAATTGGGTACAAAAGACTCAAAAGCAAAAGAGTATTTTGCAGACAATGAGCGGTTTGCAGATCTTTGCAACTATGTATTGTATGGTGGCAGGTGTGTTATCAAAGCTGAAAATCTCGAGGAGAGAGATACTACAGAGGTACTGACAGCATTAGGACTCAGTCCTAATATGATATCAGTGCAAAAGTGGAGAGATATTTTTAAAAATATCCATGTTAAATATACGGGAAAGATATATATCTTTCTTGTGGGAATGGAAAATCAATCAGATATTCATTATGCTATGCCTGTCAAAAACATGATCTATGATGCACTTGCGTATGGCAAACAAGTAAGAGAAGTAGCGAAGAAACATCGTCGTGAGCATGATACCGAAACACCAGATGAATTTCTTTCCTGATTTACCGCAAATGACAGGTTGATACCGGTAATTACCATTACTGTTTAGTTATGGGTAAAAGAATGGAATGGACCTAGAAAATTGACTGATATGCTTGAAGAAATTGATGAAGAATTATTACCATTCATTTCGGATTACAAGATTAATTTACTGGAGCCTAAGAGCATAATGGATTTCACAAAATTCAGGACACAGCTTAAACAGCTATTTGAGGTATTGCAGAATGCCTCGGATAAGAATAGATTACAGGCTGTTTTGCAGGAAGATGAACAATTTAAGAATATGGACAGAGAAACTGTAGAGGCAATAAATTAATTTGCAGGTATGAATATACAAACCAATGGCAAGGAAGAGGTGATTGATATGTGTAAAGCATGGGAATAACAGAGAGAAGAAGGTATTGAGCAGGGCATTGAACAGGGAAGAAAAACCGAAGTTTTTTGACTCGGTGCAGTGTGGAGACTATAGTACTGCAAGAGGTGCACAGAAATTAAATCTGTCTATTGATGAATTTAAGAAACAGATGATGGCAGCGGGATTTTCAATACCGCAATAAAACACGGTCCGGCAATTATGCCGGACCATTTTGTTACATTGAGTATCGATAATATCAATAATTGATCCGGAGAATAGATTTTGATTATAATCCGATATATAGTCGCATATTATATATTTACCCCAACATTTACGAAAATTTCAGCACTTTTTACTGTTGTAGGTACTTTTGGTTTATGATAGAATAACACCGTCCGATGAAAGTGGAGGAATTGGATTTTGAAAAGTTAAAAACTTTAGCGCCATGCACCGGCAGGTACGGAAAAATATGCCGGTTAACGAGGTTTCAGGTTATCGAAAATTCGGCGGATGCCTGGACGCATATATGGATGCGCATCTCAAGCCAAATATGATGGAGACATCAAAACAAAGCGAGAGAACCATAAAAATCAAGTAGCTATTCAGTACAGAACAGTTACATATTTGTACATTTAAAATTATATATCGAAAAGGAGATCTAACACTATGTGTGGAATTATAGGATTTACAGGCCGTTTAGAGGCACAGAAGATTTTGACGGAAGGACTCGCAGCGTTAGAGTATCGTGGATACGACAGTGCAGGTATTGCTTATTTCAAGGATACAGGCAAGATTTCTATCCGCAAAACCGTCGGAAAGGTTAAGGATCTTCTCGCTATCTGCGATGATGAGAACAATTCAACCTGCGGAATCGGACATACAAGATGGGCAACACACGGCGGAGTTACCAATGCCAATGCCCATCCTCACAAGGTTGGAAATGTCGCACTCATCCACAATGGTATCATTGAGAACTACCACGAGATCGTAAACAAGTATGATCTTGCAGACTCTCTTATATCTGAGACAGATACAGAGGTAGCAGCGGCTCTTATAAACAAGCTCTATGATGGAGATCCAAAGGCTACTATTAAGAAGGCAGTAGCAGAGCTTCAGGGTTCATTTGCGTTCTGTATCATGTTCAAGGATC
>OKRU01003533.1_pt1 | contig 12379 bp, 10 predicted proteins | sample 1601131 | NCBI WGS metagenome assembly OKRU01 (sample SAMEA3541558, study PRJEB24748) | human gut metagenome | biome: human gut; feature: human-associated habitat; material: faeces | place: China | collected 2012 | reverse complement strand
GATAGTTATTGTTTTTTAAAAGTTGATTGTTGTTGCGAGAGTCTAGAATAAAAAATGAGGTTGTGCAGTTCACATTTTGACAACCTCTATCAAAAACACTTTATTTTCCAAACAACTCCGGTGGAATTATTCCCTTCCAAGGTTTAACTCATCGTTGTAATCTGTTTCATTCAGATGCTGTTCATAATTTAATTTGCAATTCCATATAAAAAATAGGTTCCTTTGTTACAAAACTTTCTATTGGCAATCGAAAGTTTCTCTATTTATATCATATTTTTTTGTATATTAGCAATATATATAAAGAGAGGAAGATTGTGTGGATAAAAGTCTATTACGCTAAGTTATTTATGAGCAGAGAAACGAGCAAGGTGTTTGTTGCCGGCAGTAATGCCAATCTACTTAGTAAAGAGTTGGGCACTTTTCTTACTGGCAGATATGTCACTATGGAACTTTATCCTTTTTCTTTCCATGAATTCCTGAAACTAAAGCAAGTAGCAATAAAACAAGATACATTTTATGCTGCAGAAGGCAAGGTGCTACTCCTTAGTGAAATACAAAAATACCTAGGAATAGGAAACTTTCCTCAATACATTCAGTCAGATAATGATAACTACTTGCTTTCACTCTATACCGACATCATTTATAAGGATGTAGTGGCGAAACAAGATAAGCAATGAAAGGCAGCTTGGAGAGATGATGTATTATTTGGCAAGTAACGCTACTCATCGCTTTGCGTACAATTCTGTAACTAAGGCTGTCGATGTTAAAAGTCCGGACACGATAAAATCATATATAGGATTTGTGGAAGATACTTACTTGGTACGACAACTATCAATTATCTAAAGGCATAATTATTACTTTGGAAGACGAGGAAGAAATAACCGTTAATCCCCGGCAGCAGATTTCTATACGTCCTATTTGGAAATGATTGTTGCAGAAATAAAGTGGAAAAGATAGAATAACAAAAGCCGCTTACTTCACAGTGAACGGCTTTTAAAACACTTTATTTAGAAAACACCCTATCAAATAGAGATGTTTTGAAAGTTCAGAAATCAGATATACTCCTTCTTACAGACTTATTTATAAGCAGGATTCTGATCATTATTTGTCAGTTCTCCATTAGCATCAATCTCTGCTTGCGGAATAGGTAATTCAAATCTATCAGAACCAGCAGGAAGGTCTAATTGACTGGTCCACAAATCGTGTCCGTCAACTCCAGTTCTTGTCAATGCTAAACCTCTACGTTTCATGTCGAATAGGCGATGTCCCTCTGCAAATAATTCACGCCTTCTTTCTTGTTGTATCTCATCTGCTAAACCGGCATCCGTTCCACTATATTTATCCAATCCACGAGCTATCCGAACAACATTTAATGCTTCTTTAGCCACATCATAATGCTGTTTGTCAGCAGCTAATTCAGCAATAATAAGATACATCTCAGAACCACGCAGCATATTGAAAGAGCCTTGTCCCATTTCATTATTACGACTATGAATCTTTGTTGTCAAGTATCCTGTTTCACTGATATAATCGTTTATTTCAGAATCTTTCGGGAACTGAGTTTTGCGTATATCTTTATCTTCCATTAGATTAATCAAAGCCTTTGAAACTCGTAATGAGCTATAACCAATAACAGCATCTTCATAATCATCTCCACACAAATACCAGAAAGAGGGTAATGAAAGATAGAATTGATTATCATCAGTTGGACATTCGAAAGCCCAAAGTGTTTCTGAGTTAACTTCACAGAAATCAGCTGTGTAAACTGCCGTATTCATCAAATTAACACCTTTCAATGCAGCATTGGCATGTTTGATACCATTTGTTTCATCACCTAAATCCAAATACAAACGTGCAAGAATTCCATGAGCAGCATTCGCACCGATATATGCCTTGGATGAAGAAGAATGTTGGTCCAACAATCCACATGCTTTTTCCATGTCAACGACAAGCTGATTATAAACATCTTTTATTGTAGCTCGAGGAAGGTCTTCTGTTCCAGAAGAAATACGTAAAATTATGCTCGGATTATCCGGGTACTTGTTTACAGGTTTGGCATACATTCTTACTAAGAAATGATAAGTATAAGCTCTTAGAGATAGCGCTTCACCTTCAATTCTGTTACGCTCTGCACTTTCTGCCAGGTTTCCGATATTATCCAAAATGGCATTCGTATTATCTATGATACTGTAACATCCCTTCCACGGGTCATCAGTATAGGTACTTCCTGGAGAAACTGTATATTGATAAGGAGACACAAAACGTCCATAATTGTAGTTGGGGTCAGGTGTCACCAATGCGTCATCTCCCATAATGTCAGGCAAGAAGAAAATATATTGGTTGGTCATATGAGCCAACCAGCCATTGGTCAACCAGTCATAAGCACCGGTCAACACTTGCTGCGCACCGTCTATCGTAGTAAAGGTGTTAGAATCGGACATTTGGTCCGAAGAAGTAGTATCCAAAAAATCATCACCGCAATTTGCCAAGCTAAGACCTATTGCAAGTGCTATTATAGTTTGCTTTATTCTATTCATCGTAATCTCAATTTTAAATTAGAAACCAACATTTATACCAAATAAGATTGTACGAGGCAATGGAACCGTACCTGCACCGTCCAATACTCCGGTTACACCTCCCAATTCCACATCGTAACCTTTGAAACTACCATCCAAGTTCCATACACAGATATTCTCCAGACTTCCAAAGAAACGTACTGTCTCCAACTGTATCTTCTGTGTCCATTTTTTTGGTAGAGTATAACCTAAGTTGATATTTTTAAATTTAATGAAATCTGCATCGTGCAAATAGCGGCTTGATGTAGAATGAGAACTTGAAGTGTTATTGGGCAAGAATGCAGGATTCGGAGCGTTTGGATTCTCTTTTGTCCAATAATTCGCTTGATCTTTGATGGCTTGATAACCGTTGTTGTTACCATCATTCAGCAAATTGGCTTCGTACGCATCATATATCTTTCCTCCAAAACTATAAGTAAAGAGGAATGAAAGGTCTAATCCTTTAAATGTAAATGTGTTATTCAAACCTCCAAATACATTGGGAAGTGCAGAACCAAGTTTGTATTTGTCTGCAGTAGAGTAAGTTGAAGTGGTAGTTCTTTCACCTGTCGGATTACCTTTATCATCTTTTACGTCTTTATACCAAAGTGGAGCACCGGTTTCTTTATCTACTCCGGCCCATTCTTGCATGTAAAATTCATAAAGGCTGTAGCCTACCGTACGAACTTTTGTACCAACAACTTCCTGTTCTTCGGGATAAGAAGTGATTTCATTCTTGTTAAAAGAGATATTGAAGTCGGTTCCCCAATTAAAGTCTCCGGCTTGAATATTCAGGGAATGCAAATCTACTTCTATACCAGAGTTGCGCATACCACCCAAATTAGACATAATTATGTCCAACCCCGTAGAACCGGCTAAAGGTTTTTCCAATAACAGTTCATCAGAGTTTTTGATATAATAGTCAATGGCTCCATGCAGGCGACTGTTAAGTACTGCAAAATCCAACCCACATTGAAGTTTTTGGATTTTTCCCATGACAAATCAGGATTTGCTAATTGAGAATGTCTGAAGCCAGACTCTCCGTTATAATTGGCTCCACCTTCATAGAAAGCTTGGTAACCATATAAGTAATCAGATGTTTTGTTACCTGAAGTACCATAGCTGGCACGTAGTTTCAAGTCATCGATCCAGGTAATATATTTCATGAAGTTTTCTTCGCTGACGCGCCAATTTAATCCGACACTCCAAAATGTACCATAACGATGTCCCGGTGCAAAACGTGAAGAACCATCGGAGCGAATACTGAATGAGGCAAAATATTTATTCTGATAATCATAATTTAATCGACCAAAATAAGAAAGCATGCGCTCTTTATCTGTTACAGAACCTACTTCTTGCGGAGTAGCAGCTACATTCAGCTCTGTCAAACCACCAATTGGAAATTTTGTTCCTTGTGCATAAGTGCGCTTGTACTCTTTATTATAGATTTCATAACCAGCCAATACCGAGAAGTGATGGTCTTCCTTTATGTTGAAATTATAATTTAATGTACTGGTCAATCCAAAAGTGTTGTTCCAAATGGCATATTTGTACAAGCGTCCTTGTGCAGCTTTACCATTACCATGCTCCGCATTATACCATTGCGTTTCATCCAAATTAATATAATCATATGAAAGACTTGTTTTCCAATGAACTCCATAAAAGTTGAAATCCACGTAGGGATTTACCAAAACACGGTATGTGTTAGTTGCATATTTGTCAGTTTGTGCAAATGATATAACATTCATATCCTGAAATATGGGATTCTTGAAATTATAAAGAGGTTTGCCATTCTCATCATATTGCATTTGGAAATTTTCATCCAAATCATATACTGGAACAGCATTGGGTAGGAAAATACCATTAGTCAAAGGACTAGCACCACCACCTCCACCTACAGGAGTGTTTTGTTTTGCCAAAGAGAAAGTGGAATTGATACCCATACTGAACCAAGGTTTAATTTCCGTTGAGACATTTGCACGACCTGAATATCGTTCAAAATCCGAACCAATCACAATACCCTCTTGATTCATATATCCCATAGAAATGAAGTATTTTGATTTCTCGTTTCCTCCATTTACACTGATATCGTATTCTTGTGACATCCCGGTTCTGAAGACTTCATCCAACCAATCGGTATCAATCATCAATTGAGCGCCAGATGTCAAGTCGCCAGAAGCATCCAGAGGGTTAGCAACATTATATGGATTTCGCCCATACATGCTTTGTGTGGATTTGTTGGCTGCAGCAGAAGCTTCTTCTGAGGACATGCCTTTAGCAATATTATTATTATAGAAGCCTCCATAATACAGAGCATAATGTTCGGAGGCATTCATCAAATTATAACCACCAGAAGGGAGTTTGGAAGATGACATTTGAGCTTTAAAGCTAACCTTGGCTTGTCCTTTTTTACCCTGCTTCGTTGTAATCAGAATAACACCATTGGCCGCACGTGATCCGTACAGAGAAGCAGCAGAAGCATCTTTTAAGATGGTAATAGACTCAATATCATTCGGATTTAAGTTTGAAAGTGGATTTGCACTTGTCCCATATTTACTGGTATTTGCAACTTCACTTAAGTTTGCAGCTTCAATAGCAACTCCATCTATAACATAAAGTGGGGTACTTGAGGCAGACATAGACCCGATACCACGAATACGTACCTGTGTAGACGAACCCGGTTGACCGGAGACACTTGCGATCTGCAGCCCAGGAGACAATCCTTGTAATGCTTTCTCAAATGAAGTAACTGGAAGCTTTTCCATATCACTGGATTTGATAGTAGCAACAGAACCTGTTAGTGAGTCCTTCTTTGCAGTACCATAAGCTATGACTGTTACTTCATCAAGAATTTCACTGTCGGACTTTAAGATGACTCTTAAAGAAGGTGCGACAGCCACCTCTTGCGTTTGCATACCAACATACGAAATTAGCAGAGTTTTCGCGGAACTACAACAAACGTATATTATTGTAAATTAGTCGTTTATAAACTCAACAAAATAGAATTGTCTCTTAATAGCATATTCTATAAAGGCATCTGGCGGAGGGAGATTATTTGTTTGAGGTCCTAATTTTATACTGTTTTGAACGCTTAATGGTTGATAATAAGCTTGTTATTGGCAAGCTTCATTCTTCTCTTTTGTTTCGTGATATACTGATGAACTCAATAAGTGATTTTTATTCAAGAATACAGATAAATTGTATAAAGAGATTTACCTTGAGAGATAATTTCTAACTATAAAACCTTGAGAATGATTTTTTGTTGAGAAATACTCAGTTATGCACGTATTATGTATGACTGCACTTCGGAGGAAAGCTTACCGAAATATTGAGAGATGGAATTCTTACTTTCTCTATTTAATTGGGGAATCCCCACGGCTTTAGTCGTGGCTTTGTTTACATAAGCAGGTTCTCCGCTCTTTTTTCTGATGAATTGAAAAACGACAAATAGACCATTTTATTCTCCTTCCTACCTGCTTCCTACCCGAGTCTTACCCGGTTCTTACCTGCTTCTTGTATTTTCTCTCTCTATAGACAGGGAGAAAACAGGAATTTGATAGGTAGAAAAAGAGAAATAGAACATTTACAAAGGATTTACTCGAAGCTCAAAAAGACTTGTTACGTTTTGCATACCCTTTCGAGGGCTGACGGTGCAGGACATCTTCGGGGAGCGTACGGATACCGTAGCTACCCCGTTGTGATAGTTCTGTCGATGTATAGCTATACTATCGGCTTCTAACTCCCTTAAATGAAAGAGCCGGTTACTTGTGAACTTGGCGAATACAAAGTTTACGACAAGTTTTTTGAAATATGGCTATTGAAGCAATCCCAATAATGATAATCAATATTCTAAAGTCTTACTTGATATATTGTCTATTGAAAAAACTATCTATACCTGCTTGATAAAACTTATTTGCGTTCTTTTAGAAACTGTTTGAATTTTCCTGAAATCCTTTTTTAAAAGCTTTATCGGCTTGTTCTGATTTTCTTTTCGGTCTATTTTCCTGTTTTTATTCGTCACATAGCCCGCTATGCTCCTCATAAAAACAGAAAAACATCCTCAAAAAGAACTCTCAAAAGAATACTGGGCAAAATTTAAACAGGCTCTTAAAAAAGAAATATACGACAGCGATATGAAAGTGTAGTATCAGTTATGCTAAAGTCGTGTTTTTTTAGATAAAGGCATGAGTACATGATTCTTTTCCAAATCCTGTACTATGGTCATATCCATTATATTGGTATATACTTGTGTGGTTTTAACACTTTTATGTCCCAATAGTTTTTGTACTGTGGTAATGTTTACTCCATTATACTGAAAGCCGCTCAAGCGAGGATGTGAATGTCGTCATGTGTTCAGTAGATCGTGCGCGAGGCGAGCGCGGGAAGCGTGCTTCGGACGTTCTCGAGCTGGCTGCGCTCGATGTTGCCGATCACGATGCCCGTCCCGGAGGCGAGCTCGCTCACCATGCCGCCCCAGGCGTCGATGATTCTGGAGTGGCCCCAGGTGCGCCTGCCGCAGGCATGGTGTCCGCCTTGGGCGGCCGCTGCGACGAAGCACTGGTTCTCGATGGCGCGTGCAGCGAGCAGCGTCGCCCAGTGGGCGCGGCCCGTCATTTCCGTGAAGGTCGCGGGCAACACGATGAGGTCGGGCTGGGAAAGGCCGCGGAAGAGTTCGGGAAAGCGCAGGTCGAAGCCGAGCGAGAGGCCGACGGAGAAGGACTCGCCGTCCCAGGTCGTCATCCTGAAGGTGACGGGGGACTTGCCGGGTTCGATGTAGATGCGCTCGTCGTAGAACTCGGTCTTGTTCTGCAAGCGGAAGAGATGGATGCGGTCGTAGCGGGCCGCGATGTTGCCTTCCGGATCGAACACGAGCGAGGACTGCGTGTAGTGGGTGGCGTCCTTTCCCTTGAGCGGAATCGAGCCAGCGACGACCCAGAGGCCGCAGCGCATGGCCGCCATGCGCACGGCATCCTGGATCGGGCCTTCGCCGACGGCTTCGGCAATGCCGAGGTTGGCGGCGTCGCCCGCCATCAGGGCGAAGTTCTCGGGGAGCACGACGAGATCGGCGCCCGAGTCGGCGGAGGCCGAAATGAGGTTGACGGCGTCGAGAACGTTCTGTTCGGGATCAATGCCCGAAATCATCTGGCAGGCGGAAATGCGCATGGTGTCAAAAGAAAGGGATGTTGTGTCCGCACATTGTAGCGGATGCGTTCTAGTCGAAAAGCGGGCGGATGCGCTCGCCGGGCGCGGCGGGCTTGATTTCCGCGCCGAGTTCTGTTCGCGAGGCCTTCTCGACGACGGGGTCGTCGAACGGGCCCTTGATCTCGTACTCCATGCGGAACATGTTCGAGAGCTGGTCCTTGAAAACCCACTGCGTGAGGAAGGTGCCGATGCCGACGGCGGGGTTGATGATCGAGAGCGCAAGCGCCGGCCCGCCCGCGTTGATGGCGGGGAGAATGATGGCGTCGAGGTCGAGCGTCTCCCTGACGAGGCTGATGCTGCCGCCCACCATCACGGTGGCGGACGAGCCGAGGACGGAGGCCTTCGGAATGCTCAGGACGCCGTTCTTCACCGTGCCCGCAACGTGGGCGGAGTCGAATGCGAAGCCCTTGCCAAGCACGTCCCTGAAGTCGAGCGTGAGCCTGCGCAGAAGGTGCTGCATCGACAGCAGGCTCAGCAGGCGGCCTGCGCCGGGCTCGATCTGCAGGAATTCGCCGCGCTTCATCTCACTTGAGAAGGAGCCCCTGAGCGTGGAGAGGTCGGGGCGGTGAGGCGCGTTGTTCCAGGAGAGGTCGGCGTGCAGGGTCGTCGGCGCGCCGTTCACGGCGTGCGGAATGTCGAGGCTCGCCAGAAGCTTGCCCGCGTCCGGAATGTTGCCGTCGATCGAGACGGAGGTCTCGCCCGACTTGCCGGGCGTGTGCACCCAGCTACCTCGTGCGCGGATGACGCTGCCCGCATTGCGAAGGGCCGCCTCGGTGATGCGCCAGACGATGTTGCCCGCCTCGACCCTTCGGCTGGCCTCGAACTCAACCTTGCCGAGGTGACGCTTGCCCACCTTGAGGTCGTCGATGACGAGTGAGATGTCGGGCAGGTCGGAGACGGTCGTGACGGCCTCCTGCCTGGCGCTCGGCACGAAGCTCTCGGCCTTGCTGTCGGGAAGCGCGAAGCGGGTGAGGTTGACCTTGAGGCGTGCATGGGCCTCGCTCGTCGCCTGGTTGTATTCGATCTGTCCTGCGGCGTCGTCGCCCGCCACCCTGACGTGCCAGTCGTTCTTCGCAAAGCGTCTGGCCGTGAGGCTGAGGTTGCGGAACTCCTTGTCCGACCAGAGGGCGCCGCCGATCTCGGCTTCGACCATGGAAATGCGGTCGACGGCCGACTCCCCGGCTGCGGTCCTGCCGCTGCCGGGCTTCGCGGGACTTTCGTCCTGAAGAATGTAGGGCTGCCAGTCGTCGATGGACGCACGGGGCGTCTCGACGCGGATTGCGATGCCTTCGGCGGGAGCCCGCATGGGTGCGGATCCGAGGCCTGCGTAGCCGTGCCTGAGCGAGAGGCCGTCCTTGTCGCGGGTGAAGCGAAGCGCCACGGCGGCGCGTCCGGGGCTCGATACGTCGACGTGCATGGCCTTTTCGGGAAGCGTGACGCTGAAGGTCGTGGGCCACTTCTCGCCCGCCGCCTTTTCATAGGGCTCGGGCAGCGTACTCGCGATGCCGTCGAGGTCCGTCCTGCCGGTGACGGCGAAGCGGCTCTTCGTGAGCCCGATTTCGGCGTCGACATGAACGGGAGACGTGCCCGTGAGCTTTTTGAAGAAGAGCTCGGCGACATCAATGCCGAGGAAGTGCTCGAGTTCGGCTGTCGTCGGCTCGGCATCGATGCCGAGCGTCATGACGCCGTCCTTCGTTTCGGCGGTGACCTTGACGGGCTTGCCGCCGGGACTCGTGCCCGTGAGGGGCGCGGGCGTGACGACGCTCTTTTCCGTGATGTGCAGGCTCCCATTGACGCCCGAGACCGTCGGCAGGTTGAGGCCGTAGTAGAAGGTGGCGTTGCGGATGTCCGCATCGATGTTGACGCGCAGGTTTCTGACGATGTCGCCGGAAAGGGGAATATGAAGGTTCATGCGCACGTCGGCGGCGCCCGAACCTTTGCTTTCGGCGAACGCGGAGGAGAGGATGTCGTTGAGCATCCTGCCCTGATTGAGATAGCGGAGCACGCGGCCGAGGTCTCCCTGGGCGCGGCCCGTGATCTCCAGATCGGCGTCCGTGTAGGACTTCATGCTGACGACGACGTCGCTTGCCTTGAGGTCGTGCGAGGTTGCGCTCCGGCCGCGGATTTCGAAGCCGTTTCCGATGAAGGCGAGGTGCGCGTCGATGTTGTTGAGAACGGGCCAACTCGAGGCGGTCTCCCAGCTGCCGTCGGCCTTCCTGACGTGCGAGGGGAGGAAGTCGAGCCTGCCGCCCGTCATGTCGGCCTCGATCGCAAAGTGTCCGTCGTTCTTGTGCTTGCCGTCCCAGGGAAAGTGCTCAAGCGGTCCCTTCACGATGAAGGTGCCGTTGGAGCCGCTGCCGCCGAGAATGCCGGCCTCTAGCCAGTCGAGCACGTCGTCGCCCACGACGAGCGGAATGTAGTAGGGCACGGCCGTCGCCCTGGCCCTGCTGATCGTGCCGTTGAGCTCAAGCGTGCCGGGGCCGCCCGTCGCCTGCCAGCTGCCGCTTCCCTTGAGCGCGGCGTCCGGATTCGAGGCCTCGAAGGACGGAAGACGGACGGTGAGCGTCGGATGGGGCACGATCTCGGCGGTTGCCTTGAGCGTGTCGAACTTCATGTCGGAGTGACGGAAGATGCCGGGGAAGGAAAGGGTCGACTTCGGGCTGTCGAGGACCACCTTGAAGCCCTCGCCGTTCTTGAGGGGGGAAATCGAACCCGAAATGGCCCTGATGCCGGGAATGCCGTCCGCAGCCTTGAGGGAGAGGTCCTTGAAGGTGGCGGCGGGACGCCAGTTGCCGGGGTCGGAGGGATTGCCCGAGAAGGCGACGCTGACGTCCTTCAGGTAGCCCTCGGGGGCGTGTGCGGTCACGAAGGAGCGCACGGCGTCGTCAAGCGGAAGCTCGGGAACGAGGGCGATGAGCGAGCCGATGTCGAGGCGCGAGACGGTGATGGCACCGTCGGAGATCTGGCCCGCGCTGTCGGTCCTGATCGTGACCGAGGCGTCGGTGGGCTTGAGGCGGCGACGGTCGGCCGTCATGAAGTCCAGCTTCCTTACGCCGAAGGTCTGTTCGGCGCGATCGCCGAACGAGCCGTTGTAGTAGAGGCGCGATTCGAGCCAGGCAAGCTTCAGGGGCTCGAGATTGTCGGCGAGCTGAGTGTGGATGTCGAGCAGCGCGACGTCGGCCGTGGCGCTCGTGATGCGGCCGTCCGCAAAGCCCGCCCAGACCTCGGCGGCGCCCGAACCCGAGGACATGAACTGCGGGAAGCCCGCGCGCGAGAGAAGCTTCGCGACGTCGGCGTGCGAGAAGCGCACGTAGGCCTGTCCCTTCCAGGTCAACGGGTTCGACGTGTCCGTGAAGATGTGGCGGTCGATGCGGGCCACGGCGGTGAAGCATTCGCCCTGCTTGTGCGGACTCTCCTCGGCGCTGATGTGAGCGGTGCCGTCGACGGCGACTCGCCAGTCGAGAAGCGTCTGTTCGAAAACGACGTTAGCGTTCATGACGCGGACTTCGGCGGCGCCGGGGCTGTAGCGGTCGTCATAGGTGATGGTGCCGTTGACGAGCTCGAGCTTCTTCTGCGCGAGTAACCAGGCGGCGACCCTGCTGTCGCCGGAAGCGGCGAAGTTGGATTCCTCGTCGCTTCCTTCGGGGAGATTGACGACGAAGCCCGCGATGTCGAGCGTCGTTTTGTCGAGACGGGTGATGCGCAGGTCGGGACTGCTGATGCGCAACAGCTGGAAACGTGGCTCGAGATGCCAGAGCGAGGACCAGGCGAGTCTTGCCTTGACTTCGGGGAGCGTGAGCGAGACGGGGCCGCCCGGCCTTGCAAGCTCGAGCTGCCTGACGGTGATGACGGGCCAGAAGCGCTCGAAGCCTGCGGAGAATTCGCCCGCATGGACGTCGACGCCCGCGGCTTCGGAGACGAGTGCTGTGATTTCATCCCTGTAGTGGTCGGCCTGCGTCATGAAGAAAACGCGGGTGCCGATGACCAGGATGCAGATGATGAAGTAGAGCCAGACGGCGAGCTTCACGATCGGCTGGGAGAAGCTGAGCTGCGTCGCGAAGTTGCCGCGACCTCTGTAGCTGATCGAACGGCGGCGGAAAAAATTTTTCTTCATCGGCGGCGGTGCAGAGTCTGAGACCTTTTGACAGAACCCGTGCGCCGCAAGCCTCTCATTTCAATGGGAGGTAAGGCGCACAAAGTTTTCGAACGTGAAGTAACATTGTCCTATTTATACTACCACCCCTTCCTACATTGTCGAACTTCCGCTTCGTGTGAACGATCAGCAGAATCGTTTTCTCGAAAAGGCGTTTGAGTTAGGACGTACGCATCTACAATGCGACGCTCGGGACAGCTCTCGGGTGTCTGCAGCGCATGCGTGAAACGCAGGAGTGGCGGGTGGCACGGGACATGCCCAAGGGGAAAGCACGCACGAAAGCGTTCAGTGCTGTTCACTAAGCCTTTGGACTAACCGAGTTCGGCCTTACGATCATTGCGAATAATCATCGCAAGGCGAGCGGTCGAAAAGACATTGGCGCTCATGAAGCGCAAAGTATTGGCAAAGCGGTCCGGAGGGCTCTACAGCGTCACATGTTCCGGAAAGCCGGCAGACCTCGCTTCAAATC
>OKRU01003516.1_pt1 | contig 12409 bp, 5 predicted proteins | sample 1601131 | NCBI WGS metagenome assembly OKRU01 (sample SAMEA3541558, study PRJEB24748) | human gut metagenome | biome: human gut; feature: human-associated habitat; material: faeces | place: China | collected 2012 | reverse complement strand
CTGCCGATGGGGCGGCAGGTCATCCAGCGGCTGACCGTCGAAGAGGATACGGCCCTCGGCCGCACCGTGGGGGCGCAGGGCGGGCTTCAGCTGGCGGAGAAGCGTGGTCTTGCCGCAGCCGGAGGCGCCACAGAGGACCCAGAACTCGCCCTGACGGACCGTGAGGGACACATCCGCCAGCGCGGGGCAGGGCTGCTGGGGATAGGTGAAGCCAAAATGCTCCAAACGCAGCAGTTCAGGCACGGGGCGTCCCTCCTTTCCGGACGAGATAGCGGCGCCGGGACAGGGCGTCCAGCAGCACCGGCGTAAAGCAGAGCAGGCCGTAAACGGCGAAAAAGCTGACCGTCAGCGGTGTGACGGGGCCGCTGAGCAGCATGGGGTAATACTGAAAGCGCAAGCCGCCGGCCAGACCGCCGCCCAGCAGATACAGGCCGCAGAAGGCCAGCCAGAGGGCGACGGCACCGTCACGCCGGTCAAAGCGGTAGAGGGAGAAGGAGGTCCTCCCCGGCAGGCCATAGCCCCGGCAGCGCATACTATCGGCGGTGATGAGCCCGCTTTCCAGGCTCCAGGTGACAACGATGGAGAACACACGAAGGGCGCTTCTGACGCGCCGGACCGGGGCGCCGGTCTGGGTATCACGGCCCAGATGCCGCTGGGCCTGCGCCACGGCACGGAGCCGCCGGACAAAGCGGGGCACAAAGCGGAGGATCATGCTCAGCAGCAGGGACAGCGCCGGGATGACGCGGCCAAAGAGGTACACCACCTTGTCCGAGGTGATGACATCGGTGACGCAGACGAACCACAGCGCCACGGCGCTGAGCATGGCGCCGGCGGCCAGACCGTAGAGCAGGCTCTCCAGCGTCAGGGGATTACCGGAGGGCAGGTAGGCCAGAATGGTGACGCCCTGGTGGACAAAGGCGGGGGTCACCGCCGCCGCCAGAAGGGCCATAGGCAGCAGCCACAGCAGGTGGCGGCGCAGGCCCTTGCCGCCCAGCAGACGGGCAACATACCACCCGCCGCCCAGCGTCGACAGAACCATGCACACCGGGTGCATCAGCAGCATCGCGCAGGCGATGACCAGGGCGAAATAGGCAAAGCTCACCGCCGGATGGCAAGTGCGCAGCGTATCGTCCATGGGATCACCTCCTGCATACATGATGTCTTAACCTTTTGATTATACCCTGCCGCCAGGGGATACGTCAATCCTGCGTGCGGAAAAAGGGCGGCAAAAGCCGCCCTTTTGTCAGCCCATGTAGGTATTGCCCACGTCTGCACCCATATTACAGGTGTAGAGCCACTGGATGTTCTCGCCGCCGGAGAGCGTATAGCTGTCCGCGCCATAGTTGGGGAAAGTTCCCCCCACACAGTACATCCAGCCGGAGCTCCTGCCCACATTTTTTTCGAACAGGCCGTTGATGCCCCTGACATAGCTGCCGCTGGAACTCACCGGGATACCCGCGTCACCGCAGGCCCGCTTCAGTACGGACATGACAGACTCACCCTCGGTGATGGTCACCGTGGCGGACAGGATCACGCCGTCGGCGGGGATAAGGCCCTTCACGCCGTCGGAGCACTTGTCCATATTATCAAGCACCGTGGCACAGGAAATGTACAGCGATACGGACGCCGCCGGCGCAGGGTCAGGTGCAGGCGCAGGGTCCGGGTCCGGCGCAGAAGGCTGCTCCTGTTCCTGCTGTTTCTTCTCTTCTTCCAGCCGCTTCTGCTCCTCCAGGCGCTTGGCTTCCTCCTGCTTTTTGGCGTCCTCCTCGGTCTTTTTGGCTTCACCAGCCGGCTTCTGCTCGTCAGACTTCTTGTCGTCCGCGGTCTTATCCTTAGTCTTTGCCGCGTCCTGCTTGCCGTCAGCCTTGGTGGTGCCCGTTTCAGCTGTGTCGTTCTTCCTGGTGTCCGCGGTCTGCTCCTGCTTTGCCGTGGGAATGTTGCCGGGGGCGTACGATACGGTCTTTTTTCCGCAGGCGGCGCAGGTCAGCAGCAGGGACAGCGCCAGCGCCAACAGCCAAAATCGGTGGTTTTTCTTCATATCTCTCATTCCTCATAAAAGCGCCATACGCAGAGGCGCTTTCGCGCCCCTGCGTCGGCTGTTCTGTTGTTACTTGGAAACGCGCTTCTTCCGGGTCAGCACCACAACGGCTGCCGCCGCCAGGACCGCGCTGCCCAGCCACAGCACCATCTGACTGTCGTCCGCCGTGTTGGCGGAGTCGGTCTTGCCGCTGTCGGCCGTACCGCTTCCGCCGTAGTAGTACCCGGAGGACACCGTCTCATAGGAGACGATAGCGAACGCGGAGGCCTTGTCCGTCTGGAAGGTCAGGACATAATTGCCCTTGGTGCCGCCCAGCGTAGCGGACAGCTCGGCAGTGGTCACATTGCCGCTGCTATCCGTGTGGCTGCGCACCACGCAGACGTGCTTGCCCTGAAGGGCCGCGTACAGCTCGTCGGTGATGGGGATGGTCACGGTGACGCTGTGGGGCAGCTCGATAAGCTGCGCCACGGTCTTGATCTCGTTCCCTTCCGTCTTGACCAGCGCCACAGTCACGTCTACGACCTTCTCCAACTGCGCGTTCTTGCGGGATTTGTCGCCGCGCAGGGCGTCCAGCTTCTCGGCCAGCTTGTTCAGTTCCTTCTTAACCTCGTCACCGGCCGTCTTGGCCGCCTCGGTCAGGGCGCTCTTGCCGCCGTCGGCGGCCTTCTGCTCGTTGGTGAGCTGGAGCGTATCCGTCACGGTCACGGTGATTGCACCGTCGCTCACTGCTGCCTTGATGTCCGCCAGCACCTCCCCGGTGATGGTATCATCGGCCTTGATGACCAAGCCGTCGCCCGCGGCGGTCTTGTTGTCTTTGCTGTCCACCTTGATGTCATCGCCTTTGACGTTGGCCATCGGGTTCTTGACGCCGCAGACGGTGCAGACGCCGTTGACGTAGGTGTGCTTGCCGGTGGCGGGAATGGTCGCGCCAGCTGTGATGACAATGCCGCAGCGCTTGCAGTAGGTATCCGCCTCATGGCCGGAGGCGTAGCAGGTGGCCGCCACCGCCGCACGGGTGGCCTCATCGTGGCCCAGGGCCGCGATGACCCAGCTGTCCTTGGCGATCTCGGTCTTGCCCGCCGCATCGCTGAAGAACTTGCCGCAGCGGGAGCAGGACCAGTAGGCACTGTTGCCTGCCTCGGTGCAGGTAGCAGCCTTGCCCGCCGTGGCAGTCATACTGTGCCCCAGAGACGGGACGATCATCGTCTCCTCCGTGCTGCAAACGCTGCACTTACGGGTGCTGATACCGCTTTCGGTGCAGGTGGCCGCCTTGGTCACCGTCCACGCGCCGAAATTGTGGCCCGTCGCGGGAACAGACTTTTCCTCCACGGCGCCGCAAATGGAGCAGATCCGGCGGCTGACGCCGTCCTTGGTGCAGGTGGCGGCCACGGTCACTTGCCACTCGCCGAAGCGATGGGCGCAGGCGGCGTCGGTCATATCGTAGAGGGCGTTGGCCTTCTCGGTAAAGCGCGCATAGGCGGCCATGGCGCAAAGCGCCTGCTCCGTGGCCATCTCGTTGACGGCCTTGTCTGCGAACTGATGCTTAAAGCCGCCGTTCTCCGCCACGCGGTACTGCAGGAGGTTCCCCAGCACGCTCAGGGTCTTCCCCTCCACGGTCTTGGTAAAGCGCGCGTCCGTGTTGGCATCCAAATTCAGGGCGGAAAGGGCGATGACCACCTGCGCGCAGCTCTCGGAGGAGTCGTAGCCGCTTCGATACTTGCCGGAGAGCCAGTTGAGGGCTTTCTCCACGGCCGTGTTCACGGTTTCATTGCCGCCGTCCTTATAGTAGGGCGCCAGCGCCTGCAGCGCCATGGCGGTCATGTCCACGTCGCCGACGGGTTTTGTGTCGGCGCTGGCTCTCCAGCTGCCGTCTTCGTTCTGCTGTGCAAGAACAGCCTGCACCAGCCAGGAGGTGTCGGAGGTGTAATTGCGGCTGTTGAGCGCCAGCAGACCCATGACGAGGCCGTTGATATCCGTGTTACTGGTATCGGTGACCTGCATGATATCCTTGTTCTGCAGCGCCTTCAGCAGGTTTTCGCCGCCCACGTTGGTGGGGTCCTTGCCGATGGCGGTAAGGGCCAGAATGATACGCTCGTTGTCGGTGATGACGGGGGTGTTTTTATCATCGGGCTTCCGGAGGATGCCGTCAGAACCGATGTTCGCCTTTACATAGGCCACGACCTTCTCATAATAGGCCGCGATATATGCCTCGGACAGGGGCACTTTGGCGCGAGCCTGTCCCAGTACCGCCCATTCGCCGAAGAGATAGCTGACGACCGGGGCGCTCACCGCACTTTGGATATACGCCTTGGCGCCGGCATACGCCTCATCGAAGCCGGGCACTTCCGCACCGGGCACGGCGGGATCCGTCGGATCCAGCGGGATATAGGTGTCGGTAAAGAACAGGCGCAGGGTGTCGCCGTCTTTGAGATAGGTGTTGTCCAGCGTGGTCTTGGGCAAGGTCTCGGTGCCGCCCTGTAAGGTGAGGCCGAACATCCATCCGGAGGACTTGCCGTCGCCCTTCTCCTTGAGGGTGTGGCCCGCCGCATCGGTGATGCTCTTGATGTAGGCGCCGCTGCCGGTATAGGTGTACTTGGCACTGTCAAGGCACGCCTTCACAGCGTCCCAAGCGGTGGGATCCTCGTTGGCCTTGCCGGTGAAGGTAAAGCCGGAGATTCCCGTGAAAGTATGGCCATTCTTGTTGTAGCCGTCCACCTTGACCTTCACGGTGAGGGTCTGATTTTCGTTGGGGTCATTCTGCCCCGTGGTACCGGGCACCGTCAGGTCGATCTGGATGGGCTGCTTGTAGAATTGGGCAAAGTTCTTGTAGCGTTCCTTGCTTTCCTCGGTGCCGTTGATGCCGAACTTTTCCCAATACTGGGCGTACTTGGTGTAGGTCAGGACGCTGTCCAGCGTAACTGTCGTATTGTACTCCGGCTGGTGCACACGCAGGAGCTCATTCTCGATGACGGAGGGTCGGGAGGATCGGAAGCAGCGGTACTTCTCCGTATCGAGCCAGCCGGGGATATCGTCGGCCTCGATGCCGTCGAAGGTCATATTCACCGTGCCGCGGACGTATTTCAGCGTGCCGTCCTCGTTTTTGCAGATCTCTGCGAAGGGGTACAGGTCTGAGGTGACCTTGGTCTTAGCCGTATTCTTGTTCTTGATACCGTCCCAGTAGACATCCCCGGTCCGCGCCTCGGTCATAAAGGCGGCAGCGCCATCCAACTCCGGCTGGGTAAAAGGCTGAATGGTGAAGCTGAACTCCTGCCGCGCCAGCAGAAGGCCGGAGCTGCGGGTGGTGATGGTCACCACATACTTCGCCTCCACCGGCTTCTCACCGGGCAGTGGGCGGTAGACCATGGCGTGATACCCGTTGAAGTCCAGCACATCCGGGGTGAGGCTCACCATCGTGACCTTCTGGTTATAACTGTCGCTCATGATGCCCTTTTCCTCCAGAAGAGCGGGTCTGGGCATCTGCATATCGTCGCTGACGGCGGTCAAGTCCACGGGCTTTGTCTTGTCCACAAAGTCGCGCAGGAGCCCCTGATACTTCTCCGCCAGAGCGTTTTGCATCTCGCTGGTCACGCTGCTGTCGAAGGGCGCAACGGTGGCGTCAAAGAACACATCGGCATAGACCTCCACGCCGTTGTCGCCGGTGATGTGCGCCAGCGTGTAGTCATCGAAGGCGTCATAGGTCACGCGGGCGATCAGCCGGAACTTGCCGGCCTTCTCGGGCAGCGGCGTGCCGTCGGCGGGCTGCAGGGGGCGGTTGACGGTTCCCACGCCGGTGCCGTTGGTGCCGTTGGTGATGTAGAGCCACTCGGTGTTCCGGGTGCCCCACTGCACCTTCACATCATAGCGTCCCGCAATGCCGGAGGGAAGCGTGAGGTTGGAGGTGATGCGGTCGTTCACGGTGTAGAGCGTCCAGCCCGCCACCTCGCTTTGGGTGGCCCCGTTGGTGTTCTCGCCGCGGATGAGTTCCCAGTTCAGGGACCCGGCGGCGCTCTCCAGCAGTTTCTGCACCGCGTCGGCGCTGCGCCCCACGGTGGCACGGAGGGTGATCTCCTTGGTGACCCCGGCATAGGTGATGTTGAACTTCAACCCCGTGTACTGCACGGTCTGGCGGGCGGTGCCGTCGCCGGTGAAGTAGGTGATTTTGCCGTTGTCGGCAATGTACTGTACCTTGGTGCCGTCAAAGCCGTTGGCCTTGGCGCTGCCGTTGACATAGGTGATCTCGGAGTTGTCCGCCACATCCGCATAGCCCTGCTCTGCCAGCAGGCGGCGGAAGGCTTGGGTGATGTTGGTTTCATCATAGAGCCCCACGCCTTGCAGGGGCTGCACGGCGGTATTCTTGCGCGCGAACTCGGCGGCAATATCCTCCAGAGTCTGCACCTTTTCCGCATTCTCGGACCAGAGGCACAGCGTGAAGGTCTTGGTCTTCGTGGCAGCGCCGCTTTGGAGAGTGGCGGTGAGGGTCACCGTGACCTTATCCGCCGCAGGCGCGGTGAGCGCGCCGGTGGCGGTGTTCACCAGAGCGTTATCCGCCGTCCATGTGAGGGAAACGATCTTCTCTCCACTGCCCTCCACGGGAACGGTGACGCTCGCGGGCAGGGTCAGGCAGGCGGTATAGGTCTGCGCGGTCTCCTCTTCCTCCTCCGGGTCGCCGCTCACCGGGGTAAGGCCGCGGAGCTGATAGACGCCGGTGGCATCGGCCTTCAGACGGTCTGCATTCTCGGCATCGAGCCCCAGTTCCTTATAGAAGTGCTTTTGCAGGGCGTTCAGGAAGTAGTCGTGCAGGTTCGTGACCGCTTCGCCGGGCGCTTCGATGCCGTATTTCTCACAGAGGTCGGCCTTATCGTTATAGTCCGTAAGGTCATAGAGTCCCAGCACAGTCTCGGCGTACCAGTCGGCCTTGGCTTTCTTGGCGGCGTCGGCGGCGCTCATGCCGCGAAGTTCCAAGGCGTTGGCGGCGGCGGCAGCGGCCTTGAGGTCGGCATTGTCCACGGGGGTGCCGCCCTGCCAGGGCAGCACCGGGAAGCCGCCGTTGCTGTTGCCGCTGTCAAGGTGCATCCCCATCTCCGCCGCAAATTCCGGGGTGCGCATATAGTCCGCGGTGCGGGCAGTCATACCGCTGGTGGTGCCATCCGCCGCGGCCTGTGGTGCGACGGTGTCCAGATAAGCGCAGTTGGTGATGGTGGCGCCGGAGTTCACCTTGCCTACCACCGCACCGAAGCTGCTTTCCGGACCGGTGACAGCACCTACAGTGTAGCAGTCTTTCATAACAGCATTACTGCGCGCACAGCCGACAAGTCCGCCAAATCCGCCAGCGCTAACACTCTTTGCGTTAGTGTGGACGTTCCCCGCAAAATAGCAGTTCTCTACGGTACCGTAAGTATAACCCACGATACCTCCCGCGCCATTTTGCACCGCATACCGGGAGTACTTGAACAGAATATCCGCTGTGCTCACACAGCCACTAATGACATTGCCTGCCACACCATGACCAACAATACCGCCAACACCAAAGATCGTGTCATTGCCGCCTTTGATGTAACCACTGACGAGGCAGTTTTCAATCCGGCCTTCACTCTTATCCGCAATACCTCCGACATTACTTGTACCGTCAATGGCGCAATCCACACACAAACTCTTGACAGTTCCATTGGCGCTCAAATAATAGACTAATCCGCCAGTTCCTGCCAAACCACTAACGGTGTGACTATCGCCGTCCAACGTGCCGGCAAACTTATTACTGTCGGTGCCGATGGCCGTCCAAGTCTTGCCGTTGAGGTTGATGTTGGCGGTGAGCTTGCCGCTGATGGTCGTGCCGCCCTTGTTGACCGCATCGGCAAACCACGCCAGCTTCGCGGCGGTATCGATCAGGTAGACACCGCTCTTGTCCTGCGTGGGCGCGGTCTTGGTCGTGCCGTCCCAGCCCGCACCGGCATAGGTCAGTGTTACCGTGATGGTGTCGTTTTTGGCAGCGGTAAAGCTGCCGCTGACCGTGATATAGTCCGCCTTGGTGACGGTATAGGCATAGGTCTCGCCGAGGTAGACGATGTATGCGCCGTTCTCGTCTGCTGCGATCGGGCCGCCCACGGGGTGGGTCAGCGTAACAGACGCATCCGCCGGATCAGCTACAAACTTCACCTGGTACGCCGTCAGGGCAGTGAGGGCCACATCCTTGGACACGTCCCCGCCTTCAACCTTGATGGTTCCTGTCTTAGTCTCATAGCCGTACTTGCTGACGGTATAGGTGTAGGTACCCGCGGCAACGGTGTATGCGCCGTTTTTGCCGGTGATCTCCGCGCCGCTACGGTCCTTCAGCACCACCGTTGCACCGTCGGGAGTTTTAAGGGTGAGGGTATAGAACGGAACTGTTGCAAAATTCTTCAGGGCTGCGTAATAGTAACTGGTATAACCATCATAACTAATGGTCAGCACATCACCCTGCGTAAGCTCCACTGAAAAATCTTTCCAAGAAGTTTCTCTGTCAGCACGCTTGACTTGTGTACTGTTCTTCTTTATGGTGAAATAATAGTATTCATCCGGCTCATCATAATCCCAGTCGCCTTCCACATACCCTGCCGCATTGGCGATATAGCTGAACGACAGCTTCACATTCTTTGTAGCTGTGAGAGCCAGTGTGGTCGTTTCTGTGGTCTTGAGATAGGAGTCCTTGCCAGCACCCTCTATGGTAAATTTCCCCTTGTCACCGCTGACGGTGATACCCTGGCAATTGGCAAAGAAATCCTCAAATATCGCCTTTTTTGCCAGCGTCACTGTGATATTCACCTTATCGCCATTCACAGAGAATATACCGCCGGCATTATCGCAGCCATCGCAGGCAACTGTATAAGCGTAGCTGCCATTGGACAGACTGCAGCCTGTACCATCACCGGTATATACCGCCTTACCGTTGGTTTTGACGGTCACTGTCGGATCCGCCGTGATCCCTGCGGGGCGCGAGATATCAAACGCCACGGAATAGGCCGCAGATTTGGTCAGCGGCACCGTCTTTGCCACATCTGCAGCAACATTGATCGTTTCCGTAACAGTGTCATACCCATAAGCCGACACCGTGTAGGTATACTCACCTGCAGAAACGATGTATACACCATTCGTACCTTTAAGTTCTGCGCCTGTGCTGTCCTTCAGTGCAACGACCGCATCAGCCTCTTCAGGCTCCGCTGTCAACTTCACCTCATACAGGGACGAAACTGTGAAATCCTTGAGCTTGACATAGTAATCACCTGAGACATACGTCTTTATAAGATTCAGTCTCAGCGTATCGCCCTTTTTCAGATCAATGGTGAAGTCCTTCCACTGAGTACTCCCCCATGACCGCATCTCTGGATTATAGCTGTTGTTTTTTACGATCGTAAGAGCTGCGTAAGAAGAATCATAATTGCAGCCCCAATACTTAAAGCTAAGCGTCACATTGGCCTTTGCCTTCAGCGTAATCGTAGATGTACTGCTTGTATTTCCTTGAACCGGATTGCTGGAGCGCAGGCAAAGGCCGTCGCTGTCGGTCATGTCCACCACATAAGGATAGGTGGCATCATTCGTCACCTCAACACTGTTAACAATACCAGCGAAGAAGTCATCAAACTCAGGCTTCTTAATGACCTCGATCTCAATGGAATCCGTTTTTTCCTTGTAGGTCACAGTCACCGTCTGCTTTCCCGGCGCGGTGTTGTCAAATCCCGCCACCGTGAAACCCTTGGTGATGACCTCGCTACTGTTATCGTCATAGGTAACTGTAACACTGAGCTCCAGTTCATCGCCGGTATAGCACGTCGTTTTAGCCGACTTTACGGAAATAGACACGACGTTCTTTTCCACCACTGGCTCCGGGTCCTTCAGCGTAGGATAGCCACCCTCATTGTACCGGAATGCGCTGCCAAGGGTGGCGGCAAAATCGGCGGACTGCATTTCGTCAGCGGTTTTGAAGTCGGAATTGCTATCAGCATTAACGCCACTAACCACAAATGCTTGGGCAGAGCCCTCCAAAGCATAGCAATTCTTGACCTCAACCGGCTTTTTAGCGTAACCTGTTCCAACTATTGCGCTTCCGTTGGTGCCGCTGTAAACGATATTGCCCACATTATAGCAATTCTCTAAAATCGGCGTATCTGTTGTTGATGAATATCCTCTCGCACCTCTTCCGAGAATACCGCCGATGGTGGAACCTGTTACCGCACCGGAATTATAGCAGTTTTTGATAAAATGGGCGTTCTCCAAAGTGCCGCAGATGCCGCCAATATTGCGCGTCCCGCTGATATTTCCCTCATTTGCACAAGCGGATATGGTCAACGCATAATCGTCTTCTGTGCAACCTCCCAAAATACCACCGACAACCTTATTCCCTTTGATAGCTGCCTCATTCTTGCAGTTTGAGATTGTAATTGCGCCCAATTCAGTGTCAGCAACGCCTGCGATACCACCCACATTGTTTACTTTGCCGGAAATACTGCCTGCGGTGATCACATTCTTCACCACGGCGCCGCCCGCCAGTTTGCTGAACAGGCCGACATTGGCTGTGGAAGCGGTGATATTCAGCGTCACGGTGTGGCCGTTGCCGTCAAAGGTGCCGGAAAAGTCGGCAAAATCGTTGGCATAGGGCGCCGTGACGGTGATATCCGCCGTCAATTGATAATTGCCGCTGGGCTCCATCGCGGCAAACTCCTCCGCGGTGCCGATATCCTGCACCGCGCCTGCCGCCGCCAGCATCGGCGCCGCGCCGCCGCTGCGGGTCATCTGGGGCGCAGGCGTTTCCACAGCAGGCTCCTGCTGCTCCTGCGTCTCCTCATTCCCGGCAGGGACGGTGTTCTCCGTGTCCACCGGAGCTATCTGTTCCTGCTGGGTCTGCTGCTCCTGATCCGCGGCCAGCGTGTCGGCCAACACGGAGGTGGGCAGCATGCTGACGACCATCACGACGGTCAGCAGCCAGCTTATGACTCTCTTCCTCATATCTCTTTCTCCTTTATGTAAATTTTTTGTCGACGTGAGGGGGTGGGCGGGGATGCGGCAACATCCCCGCCCCACTTATGGAAAAGCACGCGGCCAATGGCCGCCTCAGCTTGACAAAGGGGACTCGTCTGCACAGTTTCACGGTCAGATGGAAAGCGCACGGCGCCTCAGCTTGACAGTCGAGTTTTCCGCACCGCTTCGCTGCATACGGCAGCACTGCAGCCTGGCAAGGGAAATGTTTTTCATGCAGGGCATGAAAAACGGGACAGAGTGCACTCTGTCCCGCAAAAATGAAACGCTGCCCGGCGCAAAGCCGGACAGCGAACGCAATAGATACGACCCCTGCACCACGGAAAGACGTCGCCGCCCCCGCCGCCCGCCCAAAAGGGCCGGCCGCGAAAAAGGCGGCGCAAAAAACACCGACCTCCCATTCAGGAGGTCAGCGTGGTACATCTACATGGTGGTACAAGATTCCCGCACACGGAGAGCGCGCCCGCTGCAACTTTGTCCTACACAATGCAATTCTCCTGGCTCGCGCCGCGGGGGACAGACATCCCTCCTCGTTTGCAGCCTACCTTCTCATGGGCTTACCCACAATGGCGGACTTTCGTCCCGGCGGCTCTCGCCGCTTCGGTGCATCCTTGCGCTCACAGTACCGGTCGTGCGGGGTTTGGCTACCCCTTTCCTTCTATGCCGACGCCTGGCCCGTGGTGGGCTGTACGGCCGCCGGCGACATTGGATCAACAGACTGTTTATTTACTTGTCAGCGACATTATATTACAGGAATTGGCCGTTGTCAACCCTCCTCCCTACCCCAATGCCACGTCCAGGATCATCATTACGGTAAAGCCCGCGGCAAAGGCCAGCAGGTCCTCGGAGGCGGCCACGCGGGTGTCGTCGTCCACCAGCTTTGTCAGGGTCCAATCGGCCAAGGCAGAGCGCAGATCAATGGCGATCTCCACGGCGGTCTGCACATAGGCGTCCTTATTCTGAAGATCATCGGCAACCAGGGCCTTCAGTTCTTCCTTCAGAGAGAAGATGCTGTCATGGAAGCTGCTGACAGAGTCAGGGAACAGGATCGGACGGCGCTTCAGGGTTGCATACTCACTCATGATGAATTCTCCTTTTCAAATATGGTTCTATATTGAATAAAGGTATGACTGGTTCGATCCGGCCGGGCCGGAGCACAGGCGCGTTCATTTTGTTAAGAAATAAACATTTTCACATCGTTATAAAACATTTTCAAACGCCTTGGAACACTCTTTTATCATAATTTGATTTTAGCAATGAAGTGTCTCAGAGTCAACATGGAGTATTCGCTAAAAAAATGAAAATGCTTTTGTTAAATGTGCATAATAAATTTGTAAATAACATGTTCGGACATTTTTCAGACGC
>OKRU01003515.1_pt1 | contig 12410 bp, 11 predicted proteins | sample 1601131 | NCBI WGS metagenome assembly OKRU01 (sample SAMEA3541558, study PRJEB24748) | human gut metagenome | biome: human gut; feature: human-associated habitat; material: faeces | place: China | collected 2012 | reverse complement strand
GACGAAATGGACCAGAAAAAGTGGAAACAGCGCATATGCCGGAGGAGGACGCTCAGGCGTTTGCGGACGCCATCGTTACCGCCAAGCGCACCGTCACCTACTGCCCCGTATGCCGCAATTTTACCGCCGGGGGGCTGTGCCCCATCTGTTCCTCTCCCAAGAGGGATAACTCTGTGATCTGCGTGGTGGCGGACCCACGGGACGTGGCGGCCATGGAGCGGGGCCGGGAGTTCAACGGCAAATACCATGTGCTCCACGGCGTCATCAGTCCCATGAACCACGTCGGTCCCGATGACATCGCCATCAAGCCACTGCTGGAGCGGGTGGCTCAGGGCGGTGTGGAGGAGGTCATCATGGCCACCAACCCGGACACGGAGGGGGAGGCTACCGCCATGTATATCGCCCGGCTTTTGAAGCCCTTTGAGGTCAAGGTGACCCGGTTGGCCTATGGCATCCCCGTGGGCGGCCATCTGGAATTTGCCGATGATGCGACCCTGGCCCGGGCCTTGGAGGGCCGGAGGGAGCTTTGATTTTCTGCCTTCTGTGATTTCGCCGGGAATCGCAGTCGCTTTAAACCGATAAAATTGTGTACTTTTTTCGTCGCCCTTTGTTGACAGGGGTCTGCGGGTGTGTTACATTGTAACCATCTTGGAAAGCCTTATGAGATCAGGAGAGATATCTACTATGACTTCTGTTATGTTCTTCACCTATTACTACTTTACTATGCACGCATAGTAAGGGTAATTTGTGTTGCAATCAAAAGGGCCCCCCAAGCCGATTTTTGCGCCGCACAGGTTACGCCTGTGGGGCGTTTTTTCATTCATCACTTATCATCAAAAACAATTTATAGGAGGAAACCGTTATGATCGTTGCGTTGAAGCCGGGTGTTACCCAGGAAAGCCGTGAACAGCTGATGGATTGGCTCCAGAATCTGGGCCTGCACATCCATGTGTCCGAGGGCGAGTACCAGACCATTCTGGGACTGGTGGGCGACACCACCAAGGTGGATATGGACCTGGTAGCCAGTCTCGACATTGTGGATTCCGTAAAGCGGGTCACGGAGCCGTTCAAGTGCTGCAACCGCAAATTTCACCCGGAGGACACCGTGGTAGAAGTCGGCGACGTGAAGATCGGCGGCGGAAACTTCTGCGTCATGGCGGGTCCCTGCTCCGTGGAATCTGAGGAGCAGATCGTGGCGGTGGCCAAGGCGGTGAAGGCCTCCGGGGCCAATATGCTCCGGGGCGGTGCCTTCAAGCCCCGCACCTCTCCCTATGACTTCGCCGGCCTGAAGGCCGAAGGTCTGGAACTGCTGAAGATCGCCCGGCAGGAGACCGGTCTGCCCATTGTCACCGAGATCATGAGCGTGGTGGACCTGCCCCTCTTTGAGGATGTGGATGTATTGCAGGTAGGCGCACGGAATATGCAAAATTTCGACCTTTTGCGGGAGCTGGGCAAGCTCCGCAAGCCCATCCTCCTCAAGCGTGGCCTTGCCAACACCCTGAAGGAGCTGCTGATGAGCGCCGAGTACATCATGGCCAGCGGCAACGAGCAGGTCATCCTCTGCGAGCGGGGCATCCGCACCTTTGACGATTACACCCGCAACACGCTGGATCTGGCGGCGGTGCCCATGCTCCACGAGCTGACCCACCTGCCGGTCATCGTGGACCCCAGCCACGCCACCGGCATCAACCGCCTGGTTTCCCCCATGGCTATGTCCGCCACCGCCTGCAACGCGGACGGCCTCATCATTGAGGTCCACAACGATCCCATCCACGCCCTGTGCGATGGCGCACAGTCTCTGCGGCCTGAGCAGTTTGACGTTCTGATGGGCAAGATCCGCGAGATCCGGAAGGTCGTGACGGCATGACCGTCGGGATCGTGGGCCTGGGGCTCATCGGCGGCTCTTTTGCCAAGGCCTACCACGAGGCAGGCCATAGGGTCCTGGCCTTTGATACGGATCAGTCCGTTTTCGACTTTGCCGTTCTTTCCGGCGCGGTGGACGGTCTTTTATCGGAGGAAAGTCTTTCCTCCTGCGACCTGATCCTGATCGCCGTCTATCCCTCCGCCGCTGTAGACTATCTGCGGCAGCACGGCGCTCATATCGGCCCGAAGCCGGTGGTCATCGACTGCTGCGGCACAAAGCGGCTGGTCTGCGACGCCTGCTTCCCGCTGGCGAAGGCATACGGCTTCACCTATCTGGGTGGACATCCCATGGCGGGCACCCACAACTCCGGCTTCAAGTACGCCACATCCACCATGTTCCACAATGCCCCCATGGTGTTGGTCCCGGCGGACCACAACGACATCGACCTGCTGAGTCGGGTCAAGGAACTGCTGGCTCCTGCAGGCTTTGGCCGGTTTTCCATTACCACGGCGGAACAGCATGACGAGATGATCGCCTTTACCTCCCAGCTGGCCCATGTGGTGTCCAACGCCTATATCAAAAGCCCCACGGCGGAACTGCACAAGGGCTTCTCCGCTGGCAGTTACAAGGATATGACCCGTGTAGCGTGGCTGGCCCCGGAAATGTGGGCGGAACTGTTTCTGGAAAACAAGGACTTTCTCATGGCGGAACTGGATACCCTGATGGCAAACCTGCGCCAGTATCAGGATGCCATGGTACATAACGATCTCCCCGGCCTTGTCCGTCTGCTGGACGAGGGCCGGAAACGAAAAGAGGAGGTGGATGGCCGTTGACCACCATCCATATCGCGGCCTCCCGCGAGTATGACGTTGTCATTGAGCCGGGTCTGCTGACCCGGCTGGGGACCATGGCAGCGGAACTGGGCCTTGGCCGCCGGGCCGCCGTGATCTCTGATGACGCGGTGTTCGCCCTTTACGGCGCTGCCGCCGAAAAAGCTCTGACAGACGCCGGATTTCAAGTGGATCATTTCCTGTTCCCTCACGGGGAACAGCAGAAAAATCTTTCCACCTACGGACAGGTTTTGAATTTCCTCTGCGGCCGCCGCTTCACCCGCAGCGATTTCCTCGTGGCGCTGGGCGGCGGCGTGGTGGGGGATCTGGCAGGCTTCGCCGCCGCCACCTATCAGCGGGGAATTCCCTATATTCAGGTACCCACCACGCTGCTGTCCATGGTGGATTCCTCCGTGGGCGGTAAGACCGCCGTGGATCTGGAGCACGGCAAAAATCAGGCGGGCTGCTTCTATCAGCCCTCTCTGGTGCTGTGCGACCCATCCCTGCTGAATACGCTGCCAGAGCGGGAATACCGGGCCGGGTGCGCCGAGATCATCAAATACGCCATGCTTTACAGCGAGGATTTTCTCCGGGAGCTGGAGAAAACCCCGGTGCGGGAGCAGTTCGAGCGGGTGATCTCCGTGTGTGTTGGCATGAAGCGGGACGTGGTCCGTGGTGATGAATTTGACCGGGGCCAGCGGGCACTGCTGAATCTGGGCCACACCGTAGGCCACGCCGTAGAATCTTGCAGCGGCTTCACCCTGCTCCACGGGGAGGGGGTCGCCATCGGTATGGCCATCATCACCCGGGCCGCCGTGGAAAAGGGACTTTGCACCCCGGAGACGCTGCCCCGGCTGCTGGCCGCTTTGGAGCGGTATGGCCTCCCCACAGAGACCGACTATCCCCTGACTGATATTCTGGCGGCGGCAGAGGCCGACAAAAAGCGCACGGACGATGTGACCAAGTTCATCGTACCGGAGCGGGTGGGCCATTGCCGTGTGGAGCCGGTCCCGGCCGACGAGGTGGCCGGGTGGCTGAAGGCGGGAGGTCTGCGATGATCGAAATTCTTCAGCCCGGTTTCCGTACCGGAGCCGTTCACATCCCCGCCTCCAAATCTCAGGCCCACCGGTTGCTGATCTGCGCCGCTCTGAGCCAAAATGAGACGGTGATCCGCTGTCGGGGCATTTCCAGAGACATTGCCGCCACTGCGGACTGTCTCAACGCCCTGGGCGCTGAGATCTGGCTTCGGGGTGAGGACCTGACGGTGCGGCCCATCACCCAGAAGCCCCAGGGGACCCGTCATCTGCACTGTCAGGAAAGCGGTTCCACCCTACGGTTTCTTCTGCCGCTGACCGGCGTTTTGGAAGCAGACGCCGTGTTCCACATGGAAGGGCGGCTGCCGCAGCGCCCCTTGCATCCGCTGGATCAGGTCCTGACGGATCACGGCATGACCATCCGGCAGAACCATGACCTGCTCTACTGCGGGGGACGGCTCCGCCCCGGCGAGTTTTCTCTGCCGGGGGATGTGTCCTCCCAATACATTTCCGGTTTACTGATGGCTCTGCCACTGTTGAATGAGGGCAGCGCCCTCACCGTTACCGGCGGACTGGAATCCGCCGCTTATGTCACTATGACGGAGGACACCCTCCGCCGGGGCGGCGTCTCTCTGCGGAAAACCGGGGGGACGTGGCACATTCCCGGCGGCCAGCGCCTTCGTTTCCCGGACCGTCTCACCGCCGAAGGAGACTGGTCCAATGCCGCCTTCTTCCTGTGTATGGGCGCCTTGTCCCCGGAGGGCGTCACTGTTCACGGACTGGATCTGGCCTCCTCTCAGGGGGACCGGGCCGTTTTGAACATTCTGGCCGCCATGGGTGCGCGTGTTTCCACGGAGAACGGCTCCGTAACGGTTCGTCGGGGAGAATTGAAGGGCGTGGCCATCGACGCCGGCCCCATCCCCGACCTGATCCCGGTGCTGTGCGTCACTGCTGCCGGGGCGGAGGGGGATACCCAGATCTTCAACGCTGGACGGCTCCGTTTGAAGGAATCCGACCGGCTCCGCACCACGGCTCAATTGCTGACAGCTCTGGGCGGCAGTGTGGAGGAACAGCCCAACGGCCTTTTGATCCACGGCACGGGCCGTCTGCGGGGCGGCATTGCCGATTCCTGCGGCGACCATCGGATCGCCATGTCCGCCGCCGTGGCAGCCTGTCTGTGCGAAAGCCCGGTCACTGTGCAGGGCATGGCCTGTGTTTCCAAGTCCTACCCCCATTTCTGGGAAGATTTTGACGCGTTGAAAGGAGGGGGCCTGTGAGCCGGTACGGAGAATTTCTGCATCTGACCATCTTCGGCCAGTCCCATGCCCCGGCCATCGGCATGATTTTGGAGGGTCTGCCTGCCGGGGAGACCATCGACATGGCGGCCCTTCAGACGTTTTTGGACCGCCGTGCCCCTGGCCGCAACGATTGGTCCACCCCTCGGAAGGAGGCGGACCAGCCGGAATTTCTTTCCGGTCTGGTGGGGAACGTCACCTGCGGCGCGCCGCTTACCGCCATCATCCGCAACACCAACACCCGCTCCGGGGACTATGACGGCCTTTCCGTGGTGCCCCGCCCCGGCCACGCGGACTATACCGCCGGAGTGAAGTACGGCGGTCACGCAGATTTCGCCGGGGGCGGCGCGTTTTCCGGGCGGCTGACAGCCCCCCTGTGCATCGCCGGTGGCATCTGCCTGCAATTGCTGAAAAAGCAGGGCATTGAAGTCATCAGCCGCATCGCCTCCATCGGCTCGGTGGAAGATGTCACTCCTCTGACCGTTTCCACGGCAGACAAGCCATTCCCGGTGGTAGATGACGCCGTAGGGGAGACCATGCGGGCAGAGATCGCCGCCGCCAAGGCGGAGGGTGACTCCGTTGGCGGCATCGTGGAATGTGCTGTGCTGGGTCTGCCCGTGGGACTGGGCGGACCGCTGTTTGACGGCATGGAGGGCCGTATTTCCTCCATCGTCTTCGGCATCCCCGCTGTGAAGGGCATCGAGTTCGGCATCGGCTTCGGGGCCGCACGGCTCCGTGGCAGCGAAAATAATGACCCCTTTGTGGTGGAAAACGGCACGGTCAGAACCACAACCAATCACTGCGGCGGCATTTTGGGCGGCATCACCAACGGGATGCCCCTGACCTTCCGGGCAGCGTTCAAGCCTACGCCGTCCATTGCCAAGGAGCAGCAAAGCGTGAATTTGAACACCCTGACCCCGGAAATTCTCCGGGTCCGGGGCCGTCATGACCCTTGCATCGTGCCAAGGGCCGTTCCCTGTATCGAAGCCGCGGCGGCCATCGCCGTATACGACGCCCTGTTGGGCCAGTCTTAAAAGGGAGGAATCTCTATGGAACTCAGTGATTATCGTGCCCGGATCGACCAGATCGACCGCCAACTGGTAGAGTTGTTTGCCCAGCGGATGAACACCGCCGCCGGCATCGTCGCCTACAAGAAGGAGCACGGCCTGCCGGTGCTGGACCCTGTCCGGGAGCGGGAGAAACTGCTGGATGTAGCAGCACAGGCCCCGGAGGACATGCGGGATTACACCGCCTCCCTCTACACCATGCTGTTTGAACTGAGCCGCTGCTATCAGGGACGGCTGCTGGGGAGCACCTCCCCGCTGACCACGGAAATTCAGACCGCCATCGACCAGACGCCAAACCTGTTCCCCTCCAACGTGTCCGTTGCCTGTCAGGGCGTGGCAGGGGCCTATTCCCAGTTGGCCTGCGACAAACTGTTCAAGTTGCCTCATATCATGTACTTCGCCTCCTTTGAGGCGGTGTTTGCCGCCATTGAAAAAGGGCTGTGCCGCTATGGTGTGCTGCCGCTGGAAAACAGCACCGCCGGCAGTGTCAACGCCATTTACGATCTGATGATGAAGCACGATTTCCGCATCGTCCGCAGCGTGCGGCTGAAGGTGGACCACAATCTGCTGGTAAAGCCCGGCACCAAGCGGAGCGACATCACGGAGATCTACTCCCACCAGCAGGCCTTGAGCCAGTGTGAGCAGTATCTGCAAGCCTTCCCCGGTGTGAAGATCATCCCCTGTGAGAATACCGCCGTGGCCGCTCAGAAGGTCGCCGAAGGGGACGGTCACGCCGCTGCTCTGGCCTCCCGCTCCTGCATGAAGCTGTACGGGCTGGAATGTTTAGAGGCCGGGGTGCAGGATCAGGGCAGCAACTTCACCCGGTTCATCTGCATCTCCAAGGATCTGGAGATCTACCCCGGCGCGGACCGCACCAGCCTCATGGCGGTGCTGCCTCACGAGCCCGGCTCCCTGTGCCGGGTGCTCTCCCGGTTCTACGCCCTGGGCCTGAACCTGAACAAGCTGGAAAGCCGCCCCATGCCGGAGCGGAATTTTGAATTCATGTTCTACTTTGATCTGGAAACGCCGGTATACGCCCCGGAGTTCTTACAGCTCATGGGTGAGCTGCCCTCTCTGTGTGAGGAATTTTCCTATCTGGGCAGTTACAGCGAGGTGGTCTGATGCTGCGGTGCGGACTGCTGGGGGAAACGCTGGGCCACAGCTATTCCCCCATGATCCATCACGAGTTAGGGGAGTATGACTACCGGCTCTTTGAGATCCCCAAGGAGGACTTGGATGCCTTTCTGCGCTCTGACCGCTGGGACGGTCTGAACGTCACCATCCCCTACAAGAAGGCGGTGGTCCCCTACTGTGCAGAGCTGTCCGAGGCAGCAGCAAAACTGCAAAGTGTCAATACCATCGTCCGCCGGCCTGACGGTACACTGTACGGCGACAACACGGACCTGTTTGGTTTTCTTTACATGGTCCGCCGCAGCGGTATCGACCCCGCTGGGAAAAAGGCACTGGTGCTGGGCAGCGGCGGGGCCTCCGTCACGGTGAAGGCCGCGTTGGAGCAGCTGGGTGCTGCTGTTACCGTCATTTCCCGCAGCGGTCCGGACAATTATGACCACCTGGATCGCCATGCCGATGCCCAGATCATCGCCAACACCACCCCTGTGGGGATGTATCCCCGTAATGGCGCTGCGGCGGTGGATTTGCGGCTGTTCCCCCAATGTGAAGGCGTGCTGGACATCGTTTATAACCCGGCACGGACCGCTCTGCTATTACAGGCAGAAGAGTTGGGGATTCCCCATGCAGGCGGGCTTTCCATGCTGGTGGCTCAGGCCAAGCGCTCCAGCGAGCAGTTCACCGGCACGGTGATCGGCGATGAAGCCTTGGAGCGGGTGGAGCGCACCGTGAACCACCGACTGCGGAACATCATTCTCATCGGGATGCCCGGCAGCGGTAAATCCGCCGTGGCCGCCGCTCTGGGCAAAGCGCTGGGCCGGGAGGTGGTGGAAGCTGACGAATTGATCTCCCAAAGGGCCGGAATGTCCATCCCGGAGATCTTCGCCCGGTCCGGGGAGGAAACATTCCGGAAACTGGAAACAGAGGTTCTGGCGGAGCAGGGCAAGCGCTCCGGCATTATCCTCTCCACCGGCGGCGGCTGCGTCACCCGGCCGGAAAACTACCCGCTGCTACATCAAAACGGCACCATTTTCCGCCTGACCCGCGACCTTGCCAAGCTACCAACGGATGGGCGGCCCATTTCCCAGGCCACGGACCTTGCCCAGCTTTGCGCCCGCCGGGAACCGCTGTACCGCCGCTTTGCCGACGTAACGGTGTCCAACGACGGAACGCTGGAAGCCACAGTGCAAACCATCAAGGAGGCGCTACTATGAAACTTCTGGTCATCAATGGTCCCAACCTGAATCTGTTGGGCCTGCGGGAGCCTGCCATCTACGGCAGCCAGAATTATGAGTCCCTGTTGGCCCTCATCCGCGCCACCTGCGATGCCGAGGGCATCGAGGTCGGTTTCGTCCAGTCCAACCACGAGGGCGCCATCGTGGACGCCATCCAAGCAGCCTACGGCGTCTATGACGGCATCGTCATCAATCCTGCTGCCTATACCCATACCAGCGTGGCCATTCTGGATGCACTGAAGGCTGTGGCCATCCCTGCCGTGGAAGTCCACATCTCCGATGTGGACAGCCGGGAACCGTTTCGTCAGGTCTCCTACGCTGGCATGGCCTGCGTCAAAACCTATAAAGGTCTGGGGTTCCAGGGCTATGTGGAGGCAGTGAAATTTTTGAAAGACTATCTCAGCAAGTGAGCAAGCGCGCCTCCTTTCGGGAGGCGCGTTTTTCTGCTTTCCGGGGTGCTTTACAACCCGTTGGAAATCCAGTATGATAAGGAAAAGCCGTAAATCGCCAAGGGAGGTTCTCATGGATACACTGCTGCGTCAAATCCCAAAGGTAGACGACCTGCTCCGCCTGCCCGCCCTGAACACACTGGCGGCGGAGGTGGGGGCCGCCGCCGTGACGGAGGCGGTTCGCCGGACGCTGGACCGGCTCCGCGCCGATATTCTGGTGGGGACCGTCACAGAGCTGCCCTCCGCAGAGACCCTCTGCACTCAAATCGGCGCGTCGTGCCAAGCATCCCGCCTGCCCTCCCTCCGGGGCGTTATCAACGCCACCGGGATCGTTCTGCACACCAATTTGGGCCGGGCCTGCCTGAGTGACCGCGCGTTAGCGGCAGCGAGAGGGGTCTCTCAGGGCTACTCCACCTTGGAATATGACCTGACAGCAGGGGAGCGGGGACAACGACACGCCCATGTAGAGCCGCTTTTGTGCCGTCTCACCGGGGCGGAGGCCGCCATGGTGGTAAACAACAATGCAGCGGCAGTGCTGCTGATCCTCTCCGCCCTCACCGCCGGAGGAGAAGTCATTACCTCCCGTGGAGAGCTGGTGGAGATCGGCGGCTCCTTCCGGATGCCGGATGTGATGGCTGCCTGCGGCGCGGTGCTCCGGGAGGTTGGTTCCACCAACAAGACCCGCCTTTCCGACTACGCCAACGCCATCGGCGAGCAGACCCGCGCTCTTTTGAAGGTCCACACCAGTAATTACCGCATCGTGGGCTTTACGGAGAGCGTGTCCCCCGCCGCTTTAGCGGAGCTTGGCCGCTCCCGCAGCATTCCGGTCATTGAGGACTTAGGCAGCGGCTGTCTTGTAGATCTGGCACCCTTGGGCCTCCGGGATGAGCCGACGGTTCAAGCGTCCGTAAAGGCCGGAGTGGATGTATTATCCTTCTCCGGGGACAAGCTGCTGGGTGGTCCCCAAGCGGGAATCATCGTGGGCAAGCGGCGCTATATCGACTTTTTGAAGCGTCACCCTCTGGCCCGCGCCCTGCGGGTGGACAAGCTGACGCTGGCCGCGTTGGAGGCCACGCTGCAAGCGTATGCGGACGATACCGCCCTTCGGGAGATCCCTGTGCTCTCCATGCTGTCCCAAACGCCGGAGGAGCTGCGGCAGCGGGCAGAGTCACTCTGCCGCCGCATGGGAAAACTGGGCGTGACCTCCGAGGTGGTTTCCACGGAAAACCCGGTGGGGGGCGGGGCAGTCCCCACCCAGACGCTGCCCTCCTTCGCCGTGGCTGTCGCCCCAAGGGGCAGCAGTGCCGCTGCACTGGAAGCGCAGCTGCGGCAGCGGCCTGTCCCTATCATCGTCCGTATCGCCCATGACCGGTGTCTGCTGGATATGCGGACTTTGTTCCCAGCGGATCTTGACGAGATCCTTCAGGCTTTTCGGGAGACCGCTTCATGAAACATGTCATCATCGGCACGGCGGGCCATGTAGATCACGGCAAAACCGTTCTGGTCAAGGCGCTCACCGGTACCGATACGGACCGTCTGGCGGAGGAAAAGCGCCGGGGCATTACCATCGAGCCGGGGTTTGCCAGACTGGACTGGCCGGACGGCACGCAAGCAGGGATCGTGGATGTGCCGGGCCACGAAAAATTCATCAAAAATATGCTGGCCGGGGCGGGGGGCATTGACCTTGCCATGCTGGTCATCGCCGCGGACGAAGGCGTTATGCCTCAGACCGTAGAGCATCTGGATATTCTGTCTCTCTTGGGTATCCAAGGCGGCTTGGTGGTGTTGACCAAGGCGGAATTGGTAGATGATGATTGGATGGAACTTGTTCGGAAACAAGCGTCGGAACTGGCCGAGGGCACCTTTTTAGAGGGCGCGCCCATTCTGGCAGTCTCCGCCGTCACCGGTCAGGGAATCCCGGAGCTTCGGGACGCCCTATACCGCTTGGTACAGGAGGCGCGGGAAAAAAGTGCGCTGGCACCCTTCCGGCTTCCCATTGACCGGGTCTTTTCCGTGGACGGCTTCGGCACCGTAGTCACCGGCACCCTTACAGAAGGGTCTGTCCGGGTGGGGGACGCAGTGGAACTGGCCCCCTCCGGACTGCAAAGCCGCATACGGACCTTACAGGTCCATGGTGAACGTGTGGATGCCGCCTACGCCGGTCAGCGGGCGGCGCTCAACTTGACAAATCTGCAAAAAGCGGAGATCCACCGGGGAGATGCTGCGGTAAGACCCGGCAGCGTCCGGCCTTCCCGGATGCTGGATGTTCGGCTCCGGTGTCTGAAAAGCGCCAAACGCACGGTTTTGAACGGTTCTCAGATCCATCTGTACCACGGGACCTCCGTTCACTTGGCGAAGGCGGTGCTGCTGGACCGGGACGAACTGCGCCCCGGAGAAAGCTGCCTTGCCCAGCTGCGGCTGACAGAGCCGGTGGCCGTCAAGCAGGGGGATCGGTTTGTAATTCGATTTTACTCTCCGGTGGAGACCATCGGCGGCGGCACGGTGCTGGACCCCCGGCCCCTTCGCCACAAACGGCATGACCCGGTGGTGCTGGACAGCCTAATTCTCCGGGAACAGGGTTCCGGCAGTCAACGGCTGCTGCAAGCTGCGGAGGAATTCGGTGTTTCACTGCCGGATAGCAGCCAGTTAGCGGAGCGTTCCGGTCTGGACACTGGTGCTGCTGTATCCTTGCTGGCAGACCTGCTGAATCAGGGAAAGCTGGCGGAGCCGCTGCCTGGCCGCTACGCGGCGGCCTCGGCGCTGGACACCCTCTGGGACCGCTGCCGGGAATTGCTGTCCGCCTACCACCAAAAGCACCCTCTTCACGCCGGGATGCCCGCCGCCGAGCTGCGGCAAAAGCTGTTCCGGCAGATCACTCCCGCTGAGGGCGATGCGCTTTTGGAGGTTTTTCGGGCGGAGGGGCGGATGAAACGCGCCGAAAACCGTTGGGCGCTGGCAGAGTTTTCCATTCGGCTCACCAAGCGGCAGACCGCCCTCCGGGACACGTTGTTGGAGCGTTTTCTCCGAGATGGCCCGGAGCCGGACACCGTTGAAGCGGTGCTGGACAGTATTCCTCCGGAGTGCCGGGAGGAGGCTCGTCAGGTGTTGGAAAGCCTGCTCACCGGCGGAGAGCTGGTACGGCTGTCACCGGAGCTGTGCTGGCACCGGGAGGTGTTCCAAAAGGGGCTGGATATCTTGCGGACGCTGTGTGCTGACCACGGCGCTGTCACGCTGGCAGAGGTCCGGGACGCTTTCGACACCACCCGGAAATACGCTTTGCTGTTTTTAGAAGCCTGCGACCGACGGCAGATCACGGTTCGAGAGGGCGACTGCCGTCGCCTGAATACTGAATTTCATGACTGACATACCGCCGGAGCGTTGCTCCGCTTCGGCGGTGGTCAGCATCAAAGAAAACATGGGAGCAGATAGGTGCTGGTGTGCCTCCCGGTCTTCAAAACCGGTGCGGACGGCGAACAGCCGCCTGGATGAGTTCGATCCTCATATGCCC
>OKRU01003513.1_pt1 | contig 12412 bp, 12 predicted proteins | sample 1601131 | NCBI WGS metagenome assembly OKRU01 (sample SAMEA3541558, study PRJEB24748) | human gut metagenome | biome: human gut; feature: human-associated habitat; material: faeces | place: China | collected 2012 | reverse complement strand
CTCCTTTCAAAAGTTCTAAAAGTTTCTTGTAAAGAATTACCTAACGCAGAAGTCAGCACACTTTCGTGTAGGGTAATGTTGCCTTGTCCAATTCATGGATGATGGCTCAACCACATATCCTCCTCATTACAAGGATGGCGTTCGCTTTTTCTGCAATCCTATACCTGCACCCCGTTCAGCTTTCCTTACGGTTTGCTTACCTGCATTTGCAGGAGAGATACAGGCTTACCACGTTTCGTGTAAATAACATACGAGTAGGTTAGGTTCCGTCTCTTCGCCGGCAGTGCTTATGTCCGTGTAACCCTAATCAAAGAGAGAGTTATCCGACTGCATACTTTTTAGTTCAAGCCTTTCAGTATCTTTGGCTTATTCCAATTTAACGACGATTCAAACAACGATTCACATGTGTTAACCATACTACTCTGCCTAGCCTCCCAACTCTATGATACTAAGAGTTATTGTCTTTCCCTTACGGTTTTGTCTTTTCCTTTCGGAAGGAGTACATTGTCCGGACAGCTTGATACAGAATTATCACTATTGGTGCATCTGTCCGTAGGCTACCGTTGACGGAACAACGGGTTCAATCATTCAATTCCAGCTCGTGGATTAGAATTTTGAACAATTATTTACGCAACTTCGTGTCGCACTTTGATATAGGAATTTACCACTGCAAAAGACTTTCCCGAACCGGGCGTTCCCAATACGATGGAGGCACGGAACGGGTTCACGACATTGATCCAGCCGTCATTCCATTTCTTGTTATAATAGAACCGTGTCGGCAGATTTACAGAATATTCATTTTCAATCAAACGGGTTTCTTGCATGAAACTTTCGTTCTCGTTATTGAATACATCGTCCATGAGATTCTGTTTGAGCAGACGGGAGATCCATACACCGGCAGCGAGTAGGCAGAGGTAACCGACGGTAAGAGTGAATATATAAAAGGCGGTGCGTGCCATTAACGGTATGGGCAGTCCGAGCAACCACCAGTTGAAAAAGAAGAGGACGAAACCAGCGAAAAGGGCTGTCCAGACATGCACCCATTTGATTTTTTCCTCCTTTACGCCTTTCGTCCCCAGACACGAGAGAGCAAGGAAGGTAACGGAGAAGAGTTTTGTCCAAAGGATGGAGCCGAACAACCCGGTCGTGCGCTGGAAGTTCAGCAGAATCCTGTCCACCACTCCGATATTGACGTTCCACTCCCGGATGGAGGGATAGCAGAACCAATAGATATTGACCACTACGAATAATACGCTGAGGGCACGCATAAAGTCCATGACTTTTGCCAGTCCACGAAGATCATCTTCTTGTGACATAATGTTGAATTTTTAAAAGTTATCGAATGAATGATTCTGTAATACGGGATCAGTCCTGACGACCGTAACGATGCTGGCGTTTCTTCTTGTCGGGTTTCAGGAGCTTGGGATGCCGGGGTACATAATTCAGTTCCGGCTCCATGCCGGAAAGCAACCCTCCCAAAACTTTCTCCCCGTTTTCGAGATCCACAACAGGAGGAACGGGTGACTGAAGTGGCGGCATGAGGTTTTGTGGCTGTTCCTGAAAGCATCCGTTGAGCATGTTTGCCGAGAACTCCTTACCCAGACGTGAGCCGTTGAGCACGGTTCGGCTGCGATGATCTATAAAGGTAACGCCGTAAATCCTGCCGGTTTCGTTGCGGCGGAGAACCAAGTCTATCTGTTCTTTTGCCAAGCGGTCACGAAAATCCCGTTCGTCCACGGACCGGCGCAGAGCGTCAACCACTAACGGTCGAATCCGTTCACGGCACGGATCGGACTTGGCTTTTGCGGTGGCTTCCCGCATCTTCTTGTCCAGTTGCTCCGCTCCTGTCATTTTGCCCAGCCAGGAGGACTTGATGGGAGTGGCTACCGTTTCGCCGTTGTTGTCCAGAGCGGTATAGAGTATGCCGTGATAGGTGCGTCCGCCCATTTCCCCCTTTACTTCTTCCATACCTATATTATACAGGGAAAGCAAGGCACGGAACTCGCCCATTGTGTGGAAGCTGTAAAGTTTGAGCAGAGGTTTGACCGTGCGGGCAATCTGTCTTTTGATGTCCCCTTTGGCTGCATCTACCGGCTTCAGCTGCCACTCTTCACCTTTCTTTTGACCTTCCGCCGGATGAAGGCCGTATTTCTGCTCCAGAAATTCGGTAATCTCTTTGCTACGGCGATGCTCGAACTTGTCAGAAACTTTCCTGCCTTCACTATCGACACGCAGGGAAACGATGTGGATATGGTGCCGGTCGATCTCCTCGTGCTTGAAAACAAGATAGGGCTGGTTGCCATAACCGAGCCGTTGCATGTATTCCCTGCCGATTTCCGCCAGTTGCTCGTCGGTCAGTATGTCGTCGGGATGCGGATTGAGGGAGATATGTATGACCGGCTTCTCGGTACGGTAATGGCTCGGCATCCATTCGAGAAGCTGCCGCATGGATTCATCCGGGCGAAAACGCCCGTCTTCGGGATAGCGAAGTAGATGCGTGGAAAGGATTTTCGCTCCGCCTTCATCGACCTTGTTCTGGTTGTAGGCCAATGCGCCGTATAGATTCTTACCCACGCTGATCTTGGCTACCATGTGAGGCGAGTTTTTGGGAAAGTTCAACAATCCGGCGGTTCAACTCCACGAGTTCAAGGGTGAGCTTTTCAAGTTTGTAGAGCAGTGCCAACGCTTTCTTCTCGGTGAAATGGATGTGTAACTCCTTGACGGCTTGGTTGTAATTTACTCCTATGGCACGGAACTGCTGAAACAGTTCCGTGAGCTTGGCTACATACTCCATTGTGGCACGGTCTGTTCGGATCACCCTGAACTCTTCGTTAAAGATCCGTGCGGCGATGAACTTGGATTTGGACAACAGGCCGGACTGCTCAAACATGGTGAGAAACCGTGCATGGCTGGCTTCGTCCAGATTGACGGTTTCACGGCGGACAGCCGGGTTCGACTTGGGTAATCTGCCCCCTTTCCCCCGTGTGTGGGAATGCTTTTTCTCGTTGTTCATATATACATTTTTTATGTGGTACAATTCCACCCGGAGGAATTGCCGCCGTTAGCTTCCCTCCCACAATTTGCGACTTCGGAGCAAATTGCAGCCCCCTGCAAGGGCAAGCGTTTTTTGCTGCAAAACGGAGTGGTGCTGCAAAAAACACAGCTTGCTATGTTCTGGTGAACATAAATCTTTCCTCTCCGAAGAGGAAAGAACGCTTTCGGGGAAAGCGGGGGTTAACGACCGGCGGGAAGCAAACGACCCATTCCCCGGTTGGATGGCGCAAAGTTAGATTGTTGTGTAATTTGTTGTATATCAACAATATTAGCCAAATTGCGCCAAATGATAGCCACTTGTACACATGGGGTGGAACAAAGGAGAAACGGGCAGTCGATGATGGCGAGATGATCGATTGGTTACCTGAACGACCAATCGGTCAGGTAACCAATCAGACGGTTAGTCATTGCAACGTTGGTGCGGTTGTCCGGCTAATCAGCCAACCAAGCGGATAACCTTTTGTTCGGACAGTTTATTTATTGTTCGGCTGTTTCCTTGGCTGGTTATCCGATAAGCAATACAATCCAGTAATATCATGTGTGGTCGAACAAGTATCCGATTGGCTAATCAGACGGATAATCTTTCGGTCGGTTGGCTGTTCATCCAGCCATTCTATGTCAGGAGCCGGCCACTCGAACCTCGCCATTTCCCAACTATGAATTTTCCCTCTTTTTCCTTTTTTATTTGCGGCGTTGATTCAAAAGTATCACTTGTAAACAAACTGCATCATGAAAAAAGAAACACTCTTTATCGCCTTTTCCACTCAAAAAGGCGGAGCAGGAAAAACAACGTTGACCGTACTGGTGGCAAGTTACTTGCACTATGTGAAAGGAATGAATGTGGCGGTAGTGGATTGCGATTACCCGCAACACAGTATTGCCGAGATGAGAAAACGTGACCTGAGAACGGTCATGGAGGACGAACATTATAAACTGATGGCGTACAAGCAACTGCAACGGATACGGAAGAAAGCCTATCCGATAGCGGAGAGTACGGCCGAGGACGCCATCACGAAAGCGGACGAACTGTTGGAAAAGATGCCGGAAACGGACATCGTGTTCTTTGACCTCCCGGGTACGGTAAACAGCACGGGCGTGCTGAACACGCTGGCGAACATGGACTATATCTTTTCCCCCATTGCTGCCGATAGGGTGGTGATGGAAAGTACACTCCGCTTTGCGAGCCGGCTGAATGATACGCTGATCGCTACGGGCAAGACGAATATCAAAGGGTTGTACCTGCTGTGGAACATGGTGGACGGTCGGGAGAAATCGGAACTGTACACGGTGTATGAACAAGTGATCAGCGAGCTGGGATTGAAAGTGCTGAATACCTTCTTGCCGGACAGCAAACGGTTCCGCCGTGAGCTGACGGGAGAACATAAGGCATTGTTCCGTTCCACGCTGTTCCCTGCGGACAGTACGCTGGTCAAAGGCAGTAATCTGAAAGAGATTACGGAAGAATTGTTGTCCATTATCAAAAAGTAGGCTATGGGAAACGAACGGAAAAAAATAAACCTGACGGACATCGACGAGAACTCCATAGTCGCCTCGTTCAAAGAAGAACGACCGGCAGACAGACAGGTGCAAGTGGCCGGAAATAAAAGACAGGCCGATGAAGAGAACGAATATGTCCGTCTGTTCATCCATGAGTCACCGGTCTGCGCACGGCTTGGCAAGACCATCTACTTGCGTAAAGAGTTCCACGAACGGATTCAGAAGATTGTCCAGACAATCGGGAACAACGAGATGTCCATATTCAGCTATGTGGACAATGTACTGGAACAACACTTTGCTACCTACCAAGACGAGATCACGAAGGAATATAAAAAACGAAGTACCGAACTGTTTTAACCCCCAGAAACCATGTCAGCAACCTTATTCTTACTTATCGGCGGCTATCTGCTGTGGATAGTCGCCTACCTCTGTTACGAGCGGAACAACCGAAGGAAAAGAGCGGAAAAAGCCGAGCAGATTCTTACCCGAATGGCGGTGGACGTAAGTGATATTTTAGGCAAAAGTACATTTTCTCTTAGCCACTCCACGCCACAAATACCCGGAAAAAATGAAAATGAAAAACCTGTAAATGAAGCCGATACTTTTGCACCGGAGAAGGAAAAGTACCCGAAAATAGTTTCCGCCGAGGAACTGGACAAACTGTTTGCCGAAGGGGATTCGATGCCGGAAGAACTGGAACTGATGGAAGATATGGATGTCCCTTTGGAGTTCCGGGAAGAACCGACTGATGATGATCCTCCGATAGACGATGACGAGCAGGACAAACGTCTGCCAGGATACACACCGCAAGCTACGGGCATCCGCTTCGAGGACATGGGACTGGCGGTACGTGTAGCGGTCAGTGGTGAAGCAGCCAGTGAAGAGGAAAGGCTTCAGGCCGGAAAGACGCTGGCAGAGCTTCGTAACACCCCGATGTTCGACCAGTTGACCTCCGGTGATGCAGAACGTGAGGAACGGATCGGCTCGCTGATAGAGTTACACCTTACGGCATACCGCAGACGGAGCTGCCCGGACAGCGAATCGGCGACAGAAACCATACCGGATACTTTTTCCCTCAGTGATATTGTCTAACGAATAAAGTAAAATGTACATGAAGGAAAGAGATTACGGATAGCCCACCTATTTATTTCCCACGAGAAAACCCCAAACAAATTTAATTAACAACAGGACACGGCGGGTTCTTCTACCGTCGTGCTCCACATTTCAAATCCAATTATTTTATGAATACGAAAAGACTTGTATTCGTGGCGGTTATACTGATCGCTACAGGCTCGCTCTATGCGCAAGGGAATGGTTCAGCCGGTATCACAGAAGCGACCAAGATGGTCACGAGCTATTTCGATCCGGGTACGAAATTGTGTTATGCCATCGGAGCCGTGATTGGCTTGGTCGGCGGGATTAAAGTATACAATAAGTTTAGTTCCGGCGATCCGGATGTGAGCAAGGTGGCATCCTCTTGGTTCGGTGCGTGCATCTTTTTGATTGTCGCCGCCACTATCCTGCGTTCGTTCTTCCTCTAAGGGATAGATTCACCTATATATAATAATGTATATGGATTATGAACTGAACAAGGGGATCGGCGAGAGTGCGGAGTTCAAGGGACTCAAGGCACAATACCTTTTTATTTTTGCCGGCGGGCTGCTGGCCCTGTTCGTGCTGTTTGTCATTCTCTATATGGCCGGAATCGGTCAATGGCTCTGCATCGCTTTCGGTGTAACGTCCGCCTCCGCATTGGTCTGGCTGACATTTCACTTGAACGGCAAGTTCGGAGAACATGGGCTGATGAAGCTGTTGGCCAAGAAACAGCATCCCCGCTACCTGATCAACCGAATCAGTCCCCGAAAGTTATTCACGATTAAAAAGAAGAATGTATGCGGAACACACTAAAAGCTGCCACATTGGAAAGCAAGTTTCCGCTTCTCGCTGTCGAAGCGGACTGTATCATTTCCAAAGATGCGGACATCACCGCCGTCTTTGAGGTGGAGCTGCCCGAACTCTTCACGGTGACGGCGGCAGAGTATGAGGCTATCCATGCGGCATGGGCAAAGGCTATCAAGGTACTGCCCAATTATACGGTGGTACATAAGCAGGATTGGTTTATCCGGGAGGATTACCGCAGCCAGACAGACAAGGAGAATTTAAGTTTCCTTTCCCGAAGTTACGAGCTGCACTTCAATGAGCGACCTTTCCTGAACCATAAATGCTATCTGTACCTGACCAAGACAACGAAAGAGCGCATGAGGATGCAGAGCAATTTCTCTTCGCTGTGCAGAGGATTCATCATCCCCAAAGAGGTGGACAAAGATACTACCGCCCATTTTCTGGATACGGTGGGGCAATTCGCCCGGATCGTAAACGATACGGGACTGGTGCGTCTAAGACGGCTCGGCGGTGATGAGATTACCGGTACGGAGGATAAGACCGGACTGGTGGAGAAGTATTTCTGTCTGTCAATGGCAAATACCACTACGCTGGAAGACATCGAACTCGGAGATGATGGCCTGCGTGTCGGTGACAAGCACGTTTCGGTGCATACGCTCTCGGAACTGGATGCGTTGCCTAACAAGGTGGGTACGGACTGCCGGTATGAGCGATTATCAACGGACAAAAGCGACTGCAAGCTGTCATTCGCCAGTCCGGTAGGTCTGCTACTCTCGTGCAATCATCTATACAACCAGTACGTTTTTCTGGATGACAGCGGCGAGAACCTGCAACGTTTTGAGAAGAGCGCACGCAACATGCAGTCGCTCTCGAAGTACTCACGGAGCAACCAGATTAATAAAGAGTGGATTGACCTGTACCTGAATGACGCACATTCGTTCGGGCTTACCTCGGTACGTGCCCACTGCAACATTATCGCATGGACGGACAACCCGATGGAGGTGAAGAACATGCGCAATGACGTGGGCAGTCAGATCGCCATGATGGAATGCAAGCCACGCCATAACACGGTGGACGCCGCTACGCTGTATTGGGCGGCGATGCCGGGAAATGGTGCGGACTTCCCGGCGGAGGAGAGTTTCTACACGTTCATCGAACAGGCTCTCTGTTTCTGGGTGGAAGAAACGAACTACCGCAGCTCAGTGTCACCTTTCGGGCTGAAGATGTCAGACCGCATCAGCGGGAAACCGCTGCACGTGGACATTTCCGACCTGCCGATGAAACGTGGCGTAACTACCAACCGAAACAAATTCGTATTAGGCGGTTCGGGAAGCGGCAAATCATTCTTTATGAATCATTTGGCAAGGCAATATTATGAACAGGGCACACACGTGGTATTGATCGACACGGGAAACAGTTACCAAGGGCTTTGCTCGCTGATACATCAAAAGACCGGGGGCAAGGATGGTATCTACTTTACTTATACGGACGAAAACCCGATAGCGTTCAATCCTTTTTTCACGGATGATAAAGTTTTCGATATAGAGAAACGTGAGAGTATCAAGACATTGATCCTCACACTCTGGAAAAAGGACAATGAACCGGCGACACGTTCGGAAGAAGTAGCATTATCCAATGCGGTGGCTCTGTATATCAGGCGTATCAAGGAGAATGAAAGTATCATTCCCTCGTTCAACACCTTTTACGAGTTCGTAAAAACGGACTACCGAAAGATTCTGGAAGAGAAGCAGGTACGGGAAAAGGATTTCGACCTTGCGGGTTTCCTGAATGTATTGGAGCCTTATTACCGTGGCGGAGAATATGATTTTCTGCTTAACTCCGACAAGCAGCTTGACTTGCTCGGCAAGCGGTTTATCGTATTCGAAATCGATCAAATCAAAGATCACCCCATTCTTTTCCCGGTGACGACTATCATTATCATGGAGTTGTTTATCAACAAGATGCGCCGTTTGAAGGGAGTGCGCAAGATGATCATCATAGAGGAAGCGTGGTTGTGACATGTAAGTCTTGTATATGATTGTTCAACTTTCATTCCACGAGTTAGAAATAGAATGATTGAACCTGTTGTTCCGTCAACAGTAGCCTATGGGAACGTGCGGTATTAAGCAATGAACCCGTGCGGTAACAGAACCGACAATGAAGCCCTTCCGAAAGGAGAAGTCTGAACCGTGAGGGGATGACAACTGCCGTTAGTATCGAACGACAGGGGAGCTAGGCTGAATGGTATGAATAACGTAATGTGAACCGTTGATAAACGTCGTAACTTCGAATGAGCTGCTAATGATACTGGGCTCTAACCCAAAAGGGATGCAGTCGGATAACCTTCTCCATGCTAAGGTTACACGGACATAACGACTGCCGGCGGATAGACGGATTCTAACCCATTCGTTTGTCATATACAAGAAACATGGTAAACCCGTACTTCTCCTGTGTAACAGCAGGTAAGCAGACCGTAAGTGAAGCCGAATGGAGTGCGGGCAGAGGAATGCGGAGAAAGCGAATGCTGTTCTGTAATGGAACGGATAGAGGTTGAAACATCACTTCACACGAAAGTGGGCAGACTTCCGCATGGTGGATGTTTTACAAGAAACTTATAGAACTTATTAAAAGAGAAAAGCAAATGAACGAAATTAAAACATCGTGTGCATCTACTGGCCGGAAATGGAACACTTGGGAAAGCATAGACTGGAACAAGTGCGAGATAGCGGTTAATAAGCTACAAGCACGTATTGTAAAAGCTCAAAAGGCAGGCAAACACGGCAGGGTAAAAGCCTTGCAGTGGGTGCTGACGCATTCGTTTTACGCTAAGGCTTTAGCCGTAAAGCGTGTTACATCAAACAGTGGCAGTGACACCGCAGGCGTTGACAAGGTGAAATGGTCAACTCCCAATGCCAAATTCAAGGCTATCGGTGAACTGAAAAGAAGAGGCTACAAGCCCCAGCCGTTAAAAAGGGTCAATATCAAAAAGAGTAACGGGAAACTACGTCCTTTAGGTATCCCGACAATGAAAGACAGGGCTATGCAGGCATTATACCTGCTTGCATTGGAACCTGTATCGGAAACAACTGCGGACAGTAATTCTTACGGTTTCCGTAAAGAGAGAAGTACAGGAGATGCAAGGGAACAATGTTTTTGTGTTCTTGCAAAGAAAGCTTCTCCCGAATGGATTATGGAGGGTGACATCAAAGGTTGTTTCGACCACATCAGCCACGACTGGCTGCTGAACAATATCCCTATGGATAAAGTGATGCTGCGGAAATGGCTCAAATGCGGTTTCGTCTTCAACAAGGAGCTATTCCCCACGGAAGAGGGTACTCCGCAGGGCGGTATCATTTCACCTACTCTTGCGAACATGACACTGGACGGACTGCAAACTTTGCTTGCAGAGAAGTATCACAAGAAATTTGTAAACAAGAAAACGACCTACTATCCCAAAGTACATCTTGTACGCTATGCGGATGATTTTATCATCACAGGCAGAAGCAAGGAAGCTCTGGAAGAAATCAAGCCGTTAGTAGTGGACTTTCTCAAAGAAAGGGGATTAACCCTGTCGGAAGAGAAAACAAAGATTACACACATTGATGACGGATTTGATTTTCTTGGGTACAATATCCGAAAATACAAAGGAGTGCTTCTAATCAAACCGTCCAAAAAGAGCCTGAAGAAATTCATGCAGAAAATCCGGGGAATCATTGATTCCAATAAAGGAAGCAAACAGGAATCACTTATAAGGCTCTTGAATCCTGTGATAACAGGCTGGGTAAACTACTATAAGAATTGTGTGGCTTCTGACACATTCAGAAAAGCTGACTACCTGATATTTGAAAAGTTATGGCAATGGGCTAAGAGACGACACCCCAAGAAAGGCAAATATTGGATTGCCGACCGATACTTTACACGGGTAAAAAACCGTAACTGGTGCTTCGTGGCAAACTTCAAGAAAGGCAAGACTGATGACAGGATTGCACTGAAAAGGCTGTATGACACAAAGATTACCCGATATGTCAAGGTAAAAGGTGAAGCAAATCCCTTTGACCCCGAATGGATAGAGTATTTTGAAAAGCGCAAAACTTTCAAGATGCTACAGTCGCTCAACGGTAGAAAATCGTTGCTGTACATGTGGGAAAGACAGAACCATTTATGTCCCGTATGTGGTAAACCCATAAACAAGGAACATCCTTGGGGAACTTCCCAACAAATAGTCAACGGCAAGAAAGTAAATTTCCTGCTGCATGACAGTTGTAGAAGAAAAGCCATTCAAACTAATAAGATGTAACTATGAGCTGGTTTCTATTAAATAGAAATTTAACACTGCTTGAGCCGTATGATTGGAAACTTTCATGTACGGTTCTGAGGGGGGAAAGGGGCAGTAATGCCCCTGACCTACCCGGCAAGGCCCTCTCATCGGCGAACATGGCTGAATATCTGCGCTATATGTATAAGACGGTCAGAAAATATTACGGCGAGGCAATCGTGGTGACGCAGGAGGTGGACGACATCATTTCCTCTCCCGTGGTCAAGGAGAGCATCATCAACAACTCCGACTGCAAGATACTTCTCGACCAGCGCAAGTACATGAACAAGTTCGACCAGATACAGGCGTTGCTCGGACTGACGGAAAAGGAGAAAGGGCAGATACTCTCCATCAACATGGCGAACAACCCTTCACGGCTCTACAAGGAGGTGTGGATAGGCTTGGGCGGCACGCAGTCGGCGGTCTATGCCACGGAGGTCAGCGCGGAAGAGTATCTGGCGTACACCACCGAGGAAACGGAAAAAGTGGAGGTTTACCGTCTGGCGGAGAAGCTGGGCGACGACATCGAAGCCGCCATCCGGCAGCTTGCCGAAAGGCGGAGAAACAAGGAATAACTAAAAAACAGAATGTATCAACCAAAAAAGAAAAACGCGTATGAATTTACCAAAAGTGAAAATGCTGCAAGTCAGCAAGTGCCTTATCGGATTGGCGGTCATGATGCTGCAATCCTGCGACGTGGCCGACAACCGCCGCGACATGCTGTGCGGGAACTGGGAGAGCGTGGAGGGAAAACCTGACGTGCTTATCTACAAGGAGGGCGAAGCCTACAAAGTGACGGTGTTCCGTCGTAGCGGTCTGCGCCGCAAGCTCAAGCCGGAAACCTATCTCTTGCAGGAGGAGAACGGCAACCTGTTCATGAACACCGGCTTCCGCATCGACGTGTCCTACAACGAGGCCACGGATGTGCTGACTTTCTCGCCAAACGGGGACTATGTGCGGGTGAAGCCGCAGCCGGGACATCCGACCGAAGAATAACAACCACTAAAATCCAAAGTAACATGAGAACAAGAATAACAATGATTATCTGCCTGTGCCTGCTTTTCGCGGGCAGGGCAAGCGCACAGTGGGTCGTAAGCGATCCGGGCAATCTAGCGCAGGGCATCATCAATGCCTCCAAAAACATCATCCATACCTCCAAGACCGCCACGAACATGGTGAGCAACTTTCAGGAGACGGTGAAAATCTATCAGCAGGGCAAGAAGTATTACGATGCCCTCAAATCGGTGAACAATCTGGTCAAGGACGCCCGCAAGGTGCAGCAGACCATCCTGATGGTGGGCGACATCACAGACATCTATGTGAACAGTTTCCAACGGATGCTCCGTGACGGGAATTTCAGACCCGAAGAGCTTTCCGCAATCGCTTTCGGCTACACGAAACTGCTGGAGGAAAGCAACGAAGTGTTGACGGAACTCAGGAACGTGGTGAACATCACCACGCTCTCCATGACCGACAAGGAGCGCATGGACGTGGTGGAACGCTGCCACTCGAAGATGAAGCGTTACCGCAACCTCGTGAGCTACTACACGAACAAGAACATCTCCGTGAGTTACCTGCGTGCGAAAAAGAAGAACGACCTCGACCGCATCATGGGGCTGTACGGGAACATGAACGAAAGATACT
>OKRU01003512.1_pt1 | contig 12412 bp, 9 predicted proteins | sample 1601131 | NCBI WGS metagenome assembly OKRU01 (sample SAMEA3541558, study PRJEB24748) | human gut metagenome | biome: human gut; feature: human-associated habitat; material: faeces | place: China | collected 2012 | reverse complement strand
CTATCGACTTTATATGCCATCTTACTTTTTAGGGACATTTACTGAATATCCCTAAAGAATAATGAACGAACAAATCAAAGTTTAATTACCATTCAACGAACTTGCCGCGAGCCTTACGTTCTTTCAAAAGCTCTGCCAGACGCTTATTCTTTGAAGAAGCAATGAAACGACGTCCGAAGATGTTCGGAATAGCAACTCCCAAGGCGATACACATAATCACAAGTCCGGAATTTACACCGCTTTCTATTGCTTTCATCAGGGGAGTTACCTGATCAATACTCTGCACATTGATATTGATGATACCAAACAGCATACGATACATCAGTACTCCCGGAATCATCGGGATGACAGAAGGAATAGTCAGCACATGGTTGGGCACGTGGAACCAGTGAACTGCCTTAATGGCAATCAAGCTAACCAGCACGGCTCCTGAGAAAGAACCAATAACCAGTCCCATATCCAAACCGATATTGTCTGTGCTCGGTCCTAAGTTCACGAAGTTACGCGTACATACGGCAATAATACCTCCGATAGCTACTACCCACAACAAACGACGCTGTATATTGAAAATCATCGAGAATCCCATGGCTGAAATAGCTGCAGCTATGGCATACTCCCAATACTGATGATGAGGAACCATACTGATGGTCGGGAAGAAGTTTTCAATATGGCAAAGTTTCACGGCAAATGCGATACCGAAAGCCATGGCAGCCACCATCAGCAAGGTATTCACCGCTCTGACAATACCTACCTGAATATAATTATCCAGCATATCGTCCACAAAGTTAATCAAAGGAACTCCAGGCACAATAAACAAGGCACAGGCAAGCAACGGATGCCAGGGAGTAGATGTCCATTCTGCAGGCAACAGAGTAGATGCCCACGCAATGATGGTAGCCACAAAGGCAGAAATAGCGATTCCCATGTAATGATTCAAGCCAGACTCATTGCATACCTGACGCAAGCGCATACCCAATATGGCTGCAATTGATGCGTACAGGAATGCCACCCAGTCACAACCGAACTGAATACAGAATCCGCCACAGGCAAATCCGGCACCAATCGCCACCTGCCATGGGGTGTAATTACGTTTTTTCTTACGAATCTTTTCCAGTTCTTCTTCATACTGGTCGAGCGTGTAATCATTTTCAATCGCACGCCAGGAAAGCTTGCTGACTTCCGAAATGGCCGTCATATTCACTCCATGACCTTCAATTCGCTGGAATTTAGTAAAAGAATAGTCACCATCACTCACGTTCACCATCAACATGGTAAAACTGACGTTGATGTGAAGCTTCTCTTCGGGGATACCAAGATAAGCAGCCGTACGTTTCATGTTTCTTACAATACGGTTCGTATCGGCAAGACTCTCTACCAATAATTTTCCCGTACGCAACAATAAATCCACTCTACGATGCAATTGCTGATCGTGAGCCTTTACAGTTGTCTCTAAATGTTCCTCTAATATCATTTTGTTTAAAGATTATTTTGGGCGCAAAGTTACGAAAAATATCAATTCTATTCGTACCTTTGCAAACCGAAGTTCTATATAAAATATGAATAAACTTTCACGGATAGAAGAAGAAAAACAGACCATAGAACAAATGATTCACTTTTATTGCCGACATAAGGAGAAAAATCAGGCCTTATGTTCTGCATGCAGCGAATTGCTTAAATATGCACATCAAAGACTGGAGCACTGTCCGTTTGGAGAACGAAAGAAGACGTGCCGCCAATGTACCGTGCACTGTTACCACCCCAAAATGAGACAAAAAATAAAAGAAGTCATGCGTTTTGCTGGTCCTCGAATGATATGGTATCATCCCATCTGGACCTTCAGACATTTGTGGAGGGAACGATGACCACAGTCAGATTGTGGAATTTTTCTACAATAACTTGTAAAATTCCACAATACATTTTTATTAATTCAAAGTTAAATCTCCCTGATTTTCAGCTCATAAAACATTTTTGTATCTTTGGCACAAATCTTGTCAGCCATTTTAAAGATAATGGCATCTAAAACTATAAAAGAATTGAACTTATGAAACGCTTTTTGACTAGGAAAGAATTAAAGGTAAAAAGAAAAGAAATGATTTACATGGTTATCGGCATCGCAGTCATTTTATCCCTTTACTATATCTTTACTCGAGAGAAGAAACCCGTAGCCGAAACACCGATTGTGTCAGTTATGCCAGCTAGCCAACAAAATGTACAAATTTTCGGTGAATATGTAGGCCGTATCCGTGCCCAGCAATTCGTGGAAGTACGTGCACGTGTAGAAGGTTTTCTGGAACAAATGCTATTCGAGGAAGGAACCTCAGTCAAACGTAATCAAGTATTGTTTGTCATTAATCAAGACCAATATCGTGCCAAGGCTGACAAAGTACGTGCTCAGTTGAAAAAAGATCAGGCACAGGCGCAAAAAGCAAAACGTGACCTGGAACGTATCCGCCCGCTGTATGAACAAAATGCAGCCAGCCAGCTGGACTTGGACAATGCGGTGGCTGCTTACGAAACAGCTGTAGCCAGCGTAGGTATGAGCCAAGCCGACCTGGAACAGGCTGAACAGGAATTAGGCTACACGATTGTCCGCTCGCCGATTTCAGGAGAAATCAGTGAACGTCACGTCGACTTAGGAACACTGGTAGGCAGCAATGGAAAATCGCTGCTGGCTACTATCGTAAAAAGTGATACCATTCTGGTAGATTTCAGCATGACAGCCCTGGACTACTTAAAAAGCAAGGAGCGAAACGTGACATTCGGTCAGAAAGACTCTACCCGCTCCTGGCAGCCTACCGTAACCATTACATTGCCTGATAATTCTATATACGAGCACAAGGGTCTGGTAGACTTTGCAGCTCCTCAGGTAAACCCTAAAACTGGAACATTCTCCGTACGTGCCGAACTGGCTAACCCAGACCACGTATTGCTGCCGGGACAATTCACCAAGGTTAAAGTGTTGCTCGACGTACGTGAAAATGCCACAGTAGTTCCCCAGAAGGCTCTTATCATTGAAAAAGGAGGAGCTCATATCTTTGTCATGCGAAAAGACTCAACTGTGGAAAGACGATTCATTGAGTTAGGCCCTGAATTCGAGAACGATGTCGTAGTAGAACGCGGATTATCAGCCGGCGAAATGATTGTCTACGAAGGATTCCACAAACTGGCTCCGGGAATAAAAGTCCGCGTACAAGATCCGGCAAAATTACAGAGCGAAGCGAAAAAAGAGGAAGAATAACTCACCCCTAAACAAATTTACGCATGAAAGTCAGCTTTTTTATTGACAGGCCTGTATTCTCGGCTGTCATCTCTATATTAATCGTGATTGTAGGTATCATCGGTTTGATGATGCTGCCTATCGACCAATACCCGCAAATTACTCCGCCTGTGGTAAAAATCAGTGCCTCCTATCCGGGAGCCAGTGCCGTAACGGTATCGCAGGCTGTAGCTACTCCTATCGAACAGGAATTGAACGGAACACCAGGTATGCTTTACATGGAATCCAGCAGTTCCAACTCAGGAGGATTCTCTGCCACTGTGACTTTCGATATCTCTGCCGACCCTGACTTGGCGGCGGTAGAAATCCAGAACCGTATCAAGCTGGCTGAATCCCGTCTGCCGGCAGAAGTCATCCAGAATGGTATTTCTGTAGAAAAGCAGGCACCCAGCCAGCTTATGACACTATGCCTTACCTCGGACGACCCTAAATTCGATGAAATTTATTTGAGTAACTTCGCTACATTGAATGTACTCGACCTGCTTCGCCGCATTCCCGGAGTAGGACGAATCTCTAATATCGGAAGCCGCTATTACGCCATGCAGATTTGGGCAGACCCTGCCAAGCTGGCCAATTTCGGGCTTACCGTGCAAGATTTGCAAAACGCTTTGAAAGACCAGAACCGTGAATCGGCAGCCGGTGTACTCGGGCAGCAACCTGTGAGCGGCATTGACATTACAGTCCCTATTACCGCACAAGGACGTTTATCGTCAGCCTCCCAGTTTGAAGAAATCGTACTTCGTGCTAATCCAGACGGTTCGCTCATCCGTTTGCGCGATGTAGCCAGAGTGTCACTGGAAGCCTCTTCCTACAGTACCGAAAGTGGCATCAACGGTGGAAATGCCGCCATTCTTGCAATCTACATGCTTCCTGGCGCCAATGCCATGGAGGTGGCTCAAAACGTAAAGGATGCGATGAAGGAAATTAGCAAAAGCTTCCCGGAAGGACTGGAATACAACTTCCCGTTCGACATGACTACTTATATCTCGCAGTCTATTCATGAGGTATACAAGACTTTGTTTGAAGCATTGGTGCTGGTAATCATCGTGGTATTCCTTTCACTGCAGAGCTGGCGTGCTACACTGATTCCGGTCGTAGCAGTTCCTATCTCTTTGATTGGTACTTTCGGATTCATGCTGATATTCGGCTTCTCACTGAACATGCTGACCTTGTTAGGACTGGTACTGGCCATCGGTATTGTGGTGGACGATGCCATCGTAGTAGTGGAAAATGTGGAACGCATCATGGAAGAAGAGAAACTCAGTCCATACGAAGCCACCAAGAAAGCCATGGAAGGTCTGGTAGGCGCCATTATTGCTACCTCACTCGTATTGGCAGCGGTATTCGTTCCTGTAAGCTTCTTGTCGGGTATCACCGGACAGCTTTATCGCCAGTTTACTATTACCATCGTAGTATCTGTGCTTCTGTCTACGGTTGTGGCGCTGACCTTGAGTCCGGTAATGTGTTCACTCATCCTGAAACCAGTTGATCCGAATAAACCCAAGAACAAGGTGTTCAGACTGATTAATGAATGGCTGGCTATCGGAAACAATAAATACATTATTTATATCAAGCATGTTGTCAAACACCCGCGCCGTATAATGGCAGGCTTTGGAATGGTATTGGTTTTCATCTATGTATTCCATCGCCTTGTTCCGACCAGCTTCCTTCCGATAGAAGACCAGGGATATTTCACCGTGGAACTGGAACTTCCGGAAACAGCCACTTTGGAAAGAACACGTGTCATAACTGACAGAGCAATCGACTTCATCATGAAAGACCCGGCAGTGGAATACGTACAGAATGTAACAGGTAGCAGTCCACGTGTAGGTACCAGCCAGGCCAGAAGCCAGTTGACCGTCATCCTGAAAGAATGGAAGGAACGTGACAACACAACCATTGACGAAGTAATGGACCGCATACAGAAAGAGCTGGAAAAATACCCGGAAAGTAAAGTGTATCTTTCTACTCCTCCGGTAATTCCCGGACTTGGTACTGCCGGTGGTTTTGAAATGCAGCTGGAAGCCCGTGGCGATGCAACGTATGACGATTTGGTAAGAGCTACGGACACACTGATGTATTACGCTTCACAACGGAAAGAAATAGCAGGATTGTCTTCTTCTCTCCAGGCTGAAATTCCCCAGTTGTATTTCGATGTAGACCGGGATAAAGTCAAACTGGCGGGTGTACCAATGGCCGACGTATTCTCTACCATGAAGGCCTACACAGGTTCTGTTTATGTGAATGACTTTAACATGTTCAACCGCGTCTACCGTGTGTACATTCAGGCAGAAGCGCCTTATCGCCAGCAACGTGACAACATAGGCCTGTTCTTCGTAAGAGGCTCCGATGGAGACATGATTCCGCTGACAGCTTTAGGAACCACTGATTATACTACCGGTCCCGGAAGCATCAAACGTTTCAACATGTTCAATACATCTGTTATCCGAGGAACGACTGCCAATGGAGCAAGTTCCGGTCAGGTAATGGAAATGCTGGAACAAATTGCCCGTGAGAAATTGCCCGAAAATATCGGAGTGGAATGGAGCGGCCTGTCTTATCAGGAAAAGCAAGCCGGCGGACAAACCGGACTTATTCTGGCCCTGGTTTTCCTGTTTGTTTTCCTATTCCTGGCAGCACTTTATGAAAGCTGGACAGTGCCTATCGCCGTACTGATTTCACTTCCGATAGCCGTTTTGGGAGCATACGCCGGCATCACTCTTTGCGGATTGGAAAATGACACTTATTTCCAGATTGGTCTGGTAATGCTTATCGGTCTTGCCGCGAAGAACGCCATTTTGATTGTGGAATTCGCTAAAGACGAAGTCGATAAAGGACGTGACATCATAGAGTCTGCCCTTCATGCAGCCAGTCTGCGCTTCCGTCCTATTTTGATGACCTCACTGGCATTCATCCTTGGTATGCTTCCAATGGTTCTTGCATCCGGCCCGGGTTCTGCCAGCCGACAAGCCATCGGTACCGGCGTATTCTTCGGAATGATAGTAGCCGTGACCATAGGTATTCTGCTCGTACCTTTTTTCTTTGTAATGATTTACAAAGCTACCCACAAAATTAAAGCGAAACAGTAAACCTTACAGATGTAGCTTATGAAACTGAAAAATCAACTATATAAAATTTTGGTGATCCCCGTAGCAGCCCTCCTGATGGGAGGCTGCAAAATTGGGAAACAATACACCCGCCCTCAGATAGACTTGCCTTCTACCCTCGACAGCACAAGCGTAGATACCGTATCTATTGGTGACTATCCCTGGGAACAGCTTTATACGGACACAATCCTTCAGCAACTCATCCAAAAAACCTTGGACAACAACAAGGACATGCTGATTGCAGCAGCAAAAGTCAAGGAGCTGGCCGCAATGAAACGAATAGATTTTGCCAATCTGTTTCCACAAATCGGAGCCAGAGGCTATGCGGAACAAGAAGCAGAAAACTATGGAGGAAATCATTATAGTCCAGACGACCAGTATGATTTAAAATTAACGGCCACGTGGGAAATCGACTTGTGGGGAAACCTGAGATGGAGCAAAGACAAGAGTATGGCAGAATTCATAGGCTCCATTGAAAACCAGCGGGCATTAAAGATGAGTCTGGTAGCACAAGTCGCACAATCCTATTTTGAATTAGTAGCACTTGACAATGAACTGTCCATTGTCAAGAAAACCGTAGACGCACGACGGGAAAGCCTCCATCTGGCCCGAATCCGTTACGAAGGTGGTCTTACTTCTGAGACCGCCTTCCGTCAGGCACAAGTGGAATTAGCCAGAACTGCCACTTTAGTCCCCGACCTGGAAAAGAAAATTACATTGAAACAAAATGAAATAGCATTCCTTGCAGGAGAATATCCACACGACATAAAAAGAACAGTCTTGCCTGAAGATGTGATTCATGCCGCATCTCTGCCAGTAGGCCTGCCTTCTTCGTTACTGGAACGCAGACCAGATGTACGTCAGGCAGAACAGGCTGTCATTGCAGCCAATGCAGCTGTCGGAGTGGCTTTTACTAACCTGTTTCCCCGGCTGAGTTTAACAGCCAGCTACGGTCTGGAAAGTGAAGAACTTTCAGACTTCTTCAAATCGCCACATTATTTACTGGCGGGAACCATCCTCCAGCCTCTTTTTGCAATGGGTAAAAACAGAGCGATTCTGAAAGCCAGGAAAGCAGCATGCGAACAGGCAGCATACGCATACGAAAAGGCAGTACTGAATGCATTCAAGGATGCTTACAATGCCATTGCAGAATATAATAAAGTAAAAGAAATCTATGAAACACGCTTACGTCTGGAGCAAGCATCAAAAATCACACTCGATTTGGCGCAGCTGCAATATATCAACGGAGTAATCGGATACATGGATTTACTGGATGCCCAGCGAGGTTATCTGGATGCCCAAATTGGATTGAGCAATGCTGTACGTGACAAACAGATTACGATGGTTAATTTATACAAGGCCTTAGGAGGAGGCTGGCAATAATCCTCCCATAAAAAACGCGGAAACTGATATATCAAACCAATCAAGTTTCCGCGTTTTTTGTATATTATACAGATTCTACGCCATATACCTTACGGTAAATTTCATCCCGTATAGACTCAAACTCATCCTCTATACTGTCTGTTCCTGCGTACATCAAATACAAAGGAAGCGTTTCTCCTCCTTTACGATACGAAGGTTGCACATACTCTTTTTCACACAAACTGAATCCGCACCGTTGATAAAAGCCGATACGCCGGCGGCTCCATTCGTCCACTGGTTTCTCCACTTCCAGAATAATGACTCCCGGAAATTGCTGCTGAAGGAGTTCCATAATTTTCCGCCCATAACCTTTATTACGTACCGATGGGGAAGTAGCTAGATGCTCCACATAAGAAAAGCCGGCAAACTTCCACACTGTAATAAGTCCGACCAGAAGTTCATCATCTGAAATCAAGTAGCAGGTAAAGGCTGCGCAGTTATCCACATTATCTCGTTGTGCTACATCATCCCTCCGCTCCGCTTCAGGGAAAGACTCATGCAACAGGTTTTCTACAAAAGAATAGTCTTTGTCTGTGGTTTGAAGTGCTGTAAATTGAAGCATAACCCAATAGATTTAGATATTATTACTCTGTATAAAAACGAATCGTCCGTTCCAAGGAGCGCTGGCATACGGGACAGAACACCGGTGCCTCATTGATTCTCATCCGGCATTCCGTAGTCGGGCGATAAATCCCCTTTTTAGTGTAACCAGCTCCTTCGTATACCCCGACTTTTGTATAAATCAGTTTTTCATCGGTCTGAGGTTTTGTCGGCACAGGAGTTCCCGGTTCCAGCATATCCTTCCATTTATCTTCAAAATGAACCAAAGTTGTAATATTCGGTTCCCAAGGCTCTATATCATAAGGATACAACGGACTGGGAGCCTCATCATACGCATATTCATCGGCCAACCCTCCAAAACTATGCCCAAATTCATGTACCACGACTGGTCTGAACATAGAGTGATGTGCCGTAGTCAATGTGTAGGAGTTGTAAATACCTCCTCCTCCGTAGGTATCCGTATTGGCAAGGATAATGATATGCTCGTATGGAATACCTGCCAGCCAGTTATGAATGGCTTTCACACTACGGGTAGTCAGATAACGGTCGGAGTAAAACGTATCAAAATGCGAGCTTACGGCTGTTTTTTTCCATTCATCCTTTCGGGGAATACTTACCCCGCTGTCTTTTGACTCACTAAATACAGCCACAATATTGAAGCGGTCTTTCAGTTTCTTAAACGGTTCATGCGCAAACAGAGCCTCACACGCCACCACCGCATCTTTGTAAAACAAATCCGACTCATTAGCTGCATAGCCTTCTGCCATAATAGCCACGTCAATGCATTTATCCGAAGAACCTCCTTGCCACAAATAGCGATGCGGTGTCAACTCTCCTTCTCCTCTTTGATGAATCAGAATATCAGAAGGATTTACCTCATGTACCAGCGTAGCACTCACTTCGCGCGAAGCATTCCGCAAAACGACGGTGATTTCTGCCGGCTGCTTGGGATAAGGCACCAAAAATGTATTTTCAAATCCACGTTTCACCACCTTGGCTTCCTGTTCTCCAATCCATTCCTGAAACAAGCTGGAGAAGGATGTACGGTAGATAATCTTCCCGGTAGCCTTATCCTTCATGGTTATCTCTCCATTTCCCTCCAACGGAAGTTCCGACAAATGATGGCGTCTTCCTGCCCACTGCGGAAGAACCGACAATTCATCCAGACAAATGTCCTGCTTGTCTGCATTTCCCATAAATATATAATCCAGACGAAGCGTCTTGTCTACAAAATAATCTTCAAAAGTCTGCGCAAAGGTACTGCTGCCAAGTGACAGGCCCAATGCTAAAATTAATGCTGCTCTTTTCATACGTTCTTTTATTTTCCCACAAAAATAACGAAATGTCTTGTTTCCACACAATCCGCAGTCTAAAAAGCATTTCAATGCATCATTCTTTCATAAAATCAGTACTGTTCATAAAGTCCAGTACTTCCACGAAAGTACTACAGTACTGCAAAGAAAGTACTCCAGTACTTTCAGGAAAGTACTGCAATACTGCAAGGGAAGTACTGACCTTATGACTTTTCCTGATATAACTAGACGTTTTTTCTTTTTATAAACTGGAGCAGCAGACACTTTGCATACATGAAAACACTTTGAACAACACATAAAAAAAGCGGTGCCTCCACCAAGAGACACCGCCATCCAAATATTTATCATCAATTAATTAAAGAACTTTATTCCAATAAAGTATGTACGCGGCTGCGTAGGGCCATAGAAATACTTGGAGTCACGATTCATACCTTTATCCAAATCCTTCTGGAAGGCATTAAAGATATTCTGCACACCTCCGTTTACCTGCAACTTCAAATGGTCGTTCAGCACAAAGGTGTAATTCAGCTTCAAGTTGAAATCCATAAAATCAGGGGTATGTTCCAGGCGGTCCTTCTCAATGTATCCGGCAAAGTGAGGAACAATCATACGTCCCGTATATACGCCGGAAAGAGAAAAATCAAAGTTCTTCAACGGGGCCGAACTGAAGGTAAAGTATCCATAGTAATCCGGCGTACGCGGCATGCGTTTGATAGCTGCTACATCTTCATCTTCGCTCCATCTCACCGCTTCCGTGTAACGGCTGCGCTGTACCGTAAAACCTAACTGCAACTGTGCTTCCTTTCCATGGGCAATCTTGTAATCGATATTGGCTCCATACACCCGTGCACCGTTCCCGTTTCTGCGTTCCTGCACCAATGTACCCGATACAGGGTCCTTTCCTAAACTTTCCAGATAGAATACATCGTTCAACGCCGTATAGAAACCTTCAATCAGCAAGTTCGACTGGAAATGTCCGAAATTGAAACTCCAGTCTACAGAACCACTGAAACTGTTGGAGCGTTCCGGTTTCAATCCTTCTGCCAGTCGCACTTCCATTGCCTCACCTCCTACGGCCGCCACATGCAAGTCCTCATCGTATGCCTGAGGTGCACGGAAACCCGTCGACCAAGTGAGACGTCCCTGAAATTTATCAGAAGGTTTCCAGAGGGTATTGATACGCGGACTGAAAATCACGTTATCCACCAAATTGTGTTTATCCAAGCGGAACCCAGCCAATATCGTGAAATAATCCAGTTTCCATTCATTCTGCACAAATCCGCTGGCAATCTTCACATCCTGTCTCAAGTCACGTCCGTAACCCGTCATCACATCATGCAAGGAGTTATACTGATACTCCACTCCACCGGTAAAGGTAGCCGGAGAAAAGAGACAGTTGTCCATGTTTCCTACATACATAGCACCACCTACAGCGGTCAGGTCTTTGGTTTTTCCGTATGCATTCTCCGCCTTGTCTGCCCCATAATAGCTGTCACGGTCGGTGTGCTGTGCCGAAGCATATACAGAAAGCTTGTGCTTGTACTCATTGAAGAAAACATCATACGTCAGTCCCCCGCTGTTAATGATGTGCTTGGTCTGTTCCGTAATATCCGTTTCGTGAGGCTGCAAGTCAAACTTGTTTCCTCCGCGACGGAACTCGTTGGTGGTATGATATTCCAGACTGATACGGCTGAACTGTGTCGGACGGTAATATGCCCGCAGTCCGAATGTATTCATATTCAGTTTACCCAATTCAGAGAATCCGTCCCCATCCGCATCATACGGATTACGGTTGCGATAAGACTGATACAGCGCGATACCATACGAATTGTCGGACGAAACCAGTGAGGCATTGGCTCCCATATACTGTTCCCATACCTTTCCGTTCAAGTTCGACATGGTAGAAGCCACCTGAAACGAATTACGAACAGGGTCTTTGGTAATGATGTTAATGGTACCTCCCACGGCATTGGCTCCAAATAAGGCAGAACCACCTCCGCGAACCACTTCCACGCGCTCAATCATATTAGTTGGAATCTGCTCCAGTCCATACACGCCCGAAAGCGCACTCATCACCGGACGACTATTAATCAGGATTTGTGAATAAGGTCCCTCCAATCCATTGATACGCACCTGAGGGAAACCGCAGTTCTGGCAATTGTTTTCTACGCGCAATCCCGACTGGTAGTTCAGCGATTTGGCCAAATCGGTAGAATTGACAATTTCAAACAACTTGTTGCTCATCACATTCACCACCACAGGCGCTACCTTACGGCTGGTTTCATTCCGGTTGGCCGATACTACTACCTCATCCGTCATGATACTTTCTTCCTCCATGACAAAATGCATGTCGACCACAAAGTCTTTACTCACCGTCACCTTCTTTACCTGAGTGGTATATCCCATTATCTGCACCTTCAAGGTGTATTCTCCTGCCGGAAGCTTTTTAAAACGGAAATATCCTCCGGCATCCGTCACCGTACCTTCTCCAGTTTCCACCAACAACACGGTAGCATAAGGCAATCCTGCTTCCGAACCTTTCTCAATTACGTGTCCCACAATGGCATTTCCTTCTTTTACGGGACCATCAGCGTATGCAATAGTACAGCTGACAAGAGCGCATACCACTCCCATCAACAAATTGATATATTTTTTCATTATTTGCTCCTAAAAAATTAATGAAGTGATTTAAACTTATGTATATCAATTAAAATGTTGTCAAACAGCGTACA
>OKRU01003509.1_pt1 | contig 12416 bp, 13 predicted proteins | sample 1601131 | NCBI WGS metagenome assembly OKRU01 (sample SAMEA3541558, study PRJEB24748) | human gut metagenome | biome: human gut; feature: human-associated habitat; material: faeces | place: China | collected 2012 | reverse complement strand
TTTCGAGAGCAAGTCATCCGTGCAGGTAATGCCGTGACCAACGCTTTTGATGGGGATTTCGTAGTCGCATGGCATAACGCGCGATTGATCCAGTCCATTGGCAAACACCCACAGCTTTTCACCATTGACGCCAAGCCGGTGAATTAGCATCGCCCGATCCGCTTGGGCCAGATCTCCGATGGTGCGGATCCCGTAGAGCCGAAGCTTTTCCGTCGTTGCTCGCCCCACATAGAGCAGGTCTGAAACAGGGAGCGGCCAGATTTGGCCTTTGAAGGATTCCCGCGTTATGACAGTCACGGCATCTGGCTTTTTCATGTCTGAGCCGAGTTTCGCGAAAATCTTATTGAAGCTGACGCCAATGGAAACGGTGAGTCCGACTTCTTCTTTCACAGTAGTCCGAATCTCGTTGGCGATTTCAAGCGAAGTTTTCTGCTGGAGAAGCGGAGACCCAGTCAGTTCAATCCAGCTCTCATCAATGCCAAATGACTCGACTTCCGGAGAGTATCGCAAATAGATAGAGCGGACAATTTTGGAGAATTTCAGATATTGTTCCATATGCGGTTCTACAATCGTCAGTTGTGGACATTTTTGCTTTGCCTCCCAAATCACTTCACCTGTCTTCACCCCACATTGCTTTGCCAATTGGTTCTTCGCAAGAACGATCCCATGTCGATCCTCTGTGCTGCCGCAAACCGCAATGTACTTTCCACGCAATTCCGGATGCAGCATACATTCAATACTCGCATAGCAGTTGTTGAGGTCACTATGCAATACAACTCGGCCTTCCATATTCGGCATACCTCCTGTCCATAACCTTCAAGAAATAGTTCCATCAAGTTCCTAAAAGTTCCTATTGACAAGTTCCAGTTCGCAGAATATAATGAGCCTAAAGTTCCAACAGAGTTCTATTAAGTTCCTATAAGTTCCAATAACAAAATAGCAGGTCAGAAAATGGTTTGTCAATAGAACTTTCAAAAACTTTCCAAACCTGCGAGAGGAGACGGTTATGAAGACGACTGGTGAAAAGATTCGAGAGAGCCGCACGCATCTGGGCCTTACGCAAACAGAACTGGCCGATAAGATTGGTGTCACGCTGCGCACGATTACAAAATACGAAAAACAAGGTGTAATGCCTCGCGGTGTAAATCTTCAGAGGTTGGCAGAGGTGCTGGGTGTTTCCACGGCATATCTAAGCAACGATGAGATCGTAGATCCCAACTATGGACTTGAAGAGGCACCATACATCGAGAGCGCAAGAGCAGCCTATGGCCGTAAAGGAGCAACTGATGTAGAGCAGCTGCTGACACAAACGCGTGCTCTCTTTGCTGGTGGAGATGTCCCTGAGCAGGATAAGGAGCTTTTCTTCCAAGCAGTCACTGAGGCGTATTTTGCTAATAAGCAGCGAGCCAGCGAGAAGTTCACCCGTAAAGACTACAAAAAGTAAGCAGGAATATTCTGAGTGTACGGATTTTTGGACAACCCTTGTGGTACTGTCAGGCTGTATAATAGAAAACTACTTTCTGAAGTGAGGCGAGTGGATTGCTGACGATGACGATTAGGCAGGAAGTAAGTCGATTGAAAATGAAATATCAGACAGATGACCCGTATGAGATCTGCGAGTATTTGGATATCCAGGTGATGGAACGTCCAATGGGAAAGAGTCCCCGTTCCTGCAAGGGCTTTTTCCTGGTTTCTTCTCGGTGCAAACTGATTGTAATCAACAGTGATTTGCCCGACAGCATTCAACGGATCATCATTGCGCACGAGCTGGGGCATGCAGTCCTCCACAGCGATTCTGCCATTAACACCTTCCATGAGTTTGCGATGTTTGAGGATACAAATCGAATGGAGTATGAGGCAAATGTGTTTGCTGCGGAGTTCATGCTCAGCGATGACACCGTCTTAGAAGCGCTGGAGATGCAAATGGACTTTTATCAGACAGCGAAGTGTTTGTATGTGCCACCTGAGTTACTGGACTTCAAGCTCCGGATTCTACAATGCCAAGGTGTAAGAATCATAGCTCCGTATATCGCGCATGGGGATTTCCTCAAGCGAGATCTGGAGCAGCCGTTGAGTTAAGTATGCTGCCAGGTGAGGCTTATAAGGTCTATGTGAGCGTTTTTGTAGAGCATCGTTCGGATGGGACAATGCTGCCTAGGGAAATCATCTGGGAGGATGGCCAGAAATATGAAATAGACCGCGTGATCGATATTCGCCCAGCCTATGCTGCAAAAGCCGGCGGGCAAGGCGATCGTTACACCATCCAAGTCAATGGCGCAAGAACATATCTCTATTTTGAACGATCCACCAATCTAACGGGTAATACGATAGGCCGTTGGTTTGTGGAACGAAAGGTGCCATTGAGGGATCTACTTTAGAGCCCATGACATTGGAGAAACTTGTGAGGAGGGAAAAAATGTATAGCGCTGCATTACAGAGGTACTATAACGAGCACGAGCATTTGCCATACACCTTTTATGCTCAGCCAAAACGCTTCACTCAGTATGCGATAGAAAAGAGAGGCGAGCTTTTGGCAACAGCGTATAACTATATCGAGCCGGATGCGAAAGGCACAAGAGACTTCGTTGAATATTCTTCTGCCGACTTTACTGTAACGGATTTCCATTCTGCTGACCGAGTCTGTGTGGTTATGAGGCTTCCGGAACCTACAATGCCATTGCACTGTAAGATGATCGGCTGCTCCGTCAAGTTCGATGGCAGTTGCCCCGTATGGCGTACAGTCGAGTTGACGGAGCAGGGTAGCTTTCTCCTATGTGGCTGGAATGCGGATCATACGCATATGGTAATTAGTGAGGTGGGTGCAGAAACGGAAGAATGTGTTCGACGAATGACAGAGGAATTGAGCTTTCCAATTATGATTGATATAAAATCATTCAAGCTGTAACCCCAATTATGTGTGACAAACATGAAAAGGAGGAGACGCATCAGATGCGTCTCCTCCTTCTTGTAGTGGCATGGCACTACCAACTCGCCTATTTACTTGCTGAACGCTCTCCACAGGAACGTGACGATCTGCGCGCGGGTGCAGTCATTGCCCGGCGCAAAGGATGTCTCGCTCACGCCCGTGGTCACGCTGTTCATGTAGCACCACGCCACCGATTCATACGCCCATTCGGGCACATCGGTGAACGGCAGGTGGAACATCCACGCGCCCGTGAAGCCCTTACCCTGCGCCTGAGCGCAGCGGTAGATCATGGCCGCAGCCTGCGCACGGGTGCAGACGCTGTCTGTGCCGAAGGTCGTCTCCGTCAGACCGGTGACGATGCCGGTGCTCGCCGCCCAGCGGACTGCCTCGGCATAATATGCGCCCTCGTCCACATCGGTAAACGGCATCAGGTAATTCACCACGGGGGAACCCGTCGCGCGCCAGAGGAAGGTCACGATCTGAGCGCGGGTGCAGGGCTGGTTCGGTGCAAAGAGGCTGTTACCAACGCCGCCGGTGATGCCGTTCTCTGCCGCCCACTTGACCGCCTCATAGTAATAGGCGTCGTTGGGTACGTCGTAGAAGAAGTTGAGAACGCTGTTGTCCTCCATAAAGGTCACCTTGATCTCCACCTTGCTCGTAGGCATGGTAAATGTGTATTTCCCATTGCCTTTGTCGGTGAGCTTCAGATCATTGTCGTTCTTGTCGGTGACGGAAATGGTTTCCAGCACATAGCCGCTGTCGGGTTTCACCGTGATCGACACGGTGCTGCCCGCTGAGGCACTCTTCGGGCTGACCGTCACGCTGCCGTTCTCGGTCTTGCCGGGAACATTTATTGGATAGGTAACGGAACCACTGCTTGAAGAACGCCGGGAAAGGGTCAGCTTTCCAGCCACGTAAGTAATGGAATAATTGCTGCCAGCATCCGCTCCATTAGCTATAATCTTTGCGGCCTCACCAATCTTGGTCATGTCCGGCGTTGCCGGATCATAAGCCAAAATCGGTTCTTTTGTCAGATGATCTTTACCGATCAGACCATCAACCGTGTAATCCTTGTTCAGCTCCGGCTTGCTTAAATCGGGAGTTTTGCCGCCAATGTAAGCGTTCTTGTCCTTGGCTGTTACGGTTAGTTCAGCAGCTTTGATCTCCACAGTGACGAATTTTTCTTCTACGTCCTTATGGTTGCTGTCGCCAATGACCTTATAATACACCTTGTAACTGCCTGCGTCCTTGGCCTGGGGCAACGCAGTACCATAGGTCCCGCTTTCCCCCTGCTTATACCAGATCTCGCCGGTCGTGCTGGAACCGTCGGTAACGAGTGTCTGCATTTTGCCATTGTAGCGGAGTCCGTCGACCTGCTTGGGAGCGGTCACACTGCCATCCGCTTCCGTGATAGAAGCCGCAGTAAATTCGTGCGTCTTATCCTCTTCTGACAAGGTGTAGTTTGCTTTGTCCGTTCCTTCAAGGCTGAGCGTAAGTATAACGTGCTTGTTCTGCCCAGCTTTTTCATCTGCATATACACCGGGGATCGCCTTGATAGAAATATTGTCCGTACTGACCTTACCGCTAAATCCGACTGTGCCGGTCAACGTACCGGCTTCCGTTGTGCTATCATAGATCTTCGTGACTGTAATCCCGCTGAAATCAAGAGCAGTCAGCTGCTTGGGGATGATGGTAAAGTTCGTTGCAATCTCACCGGTGTAGTTGCCGATACCAGTAATTTTTACAGCAGCCGTACCGACAAACTTATTGTTCTCGTAAGCAAGGGTATAGTCATGTCCTACGGAAAGGACTGTTGTTTCTCCGTCTTTTACACGCGTTTCAGGCATAAGGTCACTGCCACTGTACGCCTGCGCAGCAATCTGGTCTGTGCTTACATCGCTGCTATCAAGATTTTTTGCTTTGATCTTAACTTCGATATGCTGCTTATCGCTGTCAGAGTGTGCATCATCGCCCAGCACATACCAGTAAACGATATAATCACCTGCGTCAGTTCCTGTAGGAATAGAGCTTGTATAGCTGCCGTTTTCACTGGTACTGTACCGAAGTGCACCATTGGCAGAACTGCCCGAAGTAACAAGCTTCTGAGGTAATCCATTGTAGGTAAGATTATTTGCATATGGCAAAAGGTCAATCGTTGCCGAAGGCTTTACAATAGTAAAGGTCCAACTGCTATCGAAGAGGTCGGTGACGGGCTTGTAGTAGCTGCTTGCCGCAACATCAAGCTTTACGGTATAAACACCTGTCTCTTTCGCCTCGCTCACTGAGCTGCCATTCAGGTAGTATTTAACAACAGAGGTCACGCTAAGCTCGGGATTTCCATTAAATTGGAGGCTCGCTGTCTTAGCATTTCCGTCATAGACAAGATCAGATGGCGGTGAGAATGTAAAATCAGATGCTTTCAGCGTCAATCCTTTGACTATAAGGCTCAAATTGCCGGCTTTCTGTTCATATTCACCAGTTCCACCGATGGTATAGGAAGCAGTATAGTCCTTAACCGTTGGACAGGTAAAACAAGAAGACGCCTCTACTGGAGAGAGGTAGCAGCTGTTATCTTCACTCCACGTCAGATCTTTGGTTTTATCAAAGCATGTCACGGTACCGGTAAGACCTTTGACGGCTGTGTCATTTGCTGTGTAGGTAACAGCAAAAACGATTTTTTCGCCGCAGGTAAAGGTCTTGTCAATCTTTTCCTCAAATATACCAGAGGTCGCGTTCACCGTGCCGACTCTAAACGTAGTGCTAATCGTGGGGGCAGTATAAGCCGTCGCAGTGATCACTCCGGGGATCGTTTTAGTAAGACGGATGTCATTTTTCAGAACGGTGACGGCGGCGGTAAAGCTGCCGCTCGTTCCGCTTGGGTTAGCGAAAGTGCCGTTGCTTCTGCTTGTGACATTGTTCCTGCTTCAACTTCTGTATCGGTATATTCTTTAAGGGCATTGAACAGTTCTTCCTGTGTATCAAATGGGCCTATACTCTTGTAGGTATTCCCATCAAAGACGAATGTTTGATACTGCTCAGCCTGTGCGTTATCGGGCATAGAAAAGAATAACTGATCGTCACTTGAAGAAGCTCTTTTTCCTACCATTTTGCCCTCTAAAATAGATTTAAGGATTTCATCGTAATACTCAAGTGCTTCTGTCGCTTCTGCTTCTGTCCATTCTCCAGCATCGACCAACTTTTGAATATTTTCCGTTTCATTTTCAATCCATGCGGAAAATTCATCATAAGTGAAGTAGTCTGTTTCCTCGATGGGAGAATAGCTTTGCCATGTTTTGCCCTCGTCTGTACTCTGCTGAATATCTGCTCCGTCTTGCCTGAAAAGGACGGAGGATACCGGGGGCTGCGTTTCGATAAGTGTTTGGGTATCTGTTTCGTCATGGCCTTCATTAGCGAAAGCAGAGACACCACCGACGCATAAAGAAAAGCATAGCAGAACAATAATTCCAATTTTTTTCGCCATAGATTTTACCTCCTTCATTTTAGTAGTTGGCGTTTTACCTCCTTTCGCAGACATAGTACATCTTCTATGTTGGATGATTATAAAATCAATGTTGTGCCAATGTTGAACGAAAGAAGTCTCTGCTTTTCCTGTGGAAATCGGAAAGCAGAGACTTCTTTCAAAACTGTATTGTAAAACTCATGCCTCTATCGTTTGGCATGGGAACAAATTGATATTTCAAGCGCAATTTATCCAAGATCGTCTGGACAATGTATAGACCGAGCCCATTTCCCCCGGTTGCTTGGCTATGGGCTAAATCTGGACGATAAAATGGCTCAAATATGTGTTGTAGCTGTTCGGGTGGTAATACGCTACATTCGTTAGAAACTGATAGCTTATTTTTATCAAATACAACCAATATTGATTGTCCAGCCTCCGTATAGTTGACCGCATTTGAAAGGATATTCGATATTGCTTTTTTCAACCGGCCTTCTGGAAGATATACGAAAGCGTCACTTGAAAGCTCTATTTTGAACTTAATGCCCTTGGCTTCTGCAATTAAGCGATACGGTTCACACAGCTCTGTAAGGAGGGTTCTCAATGAAAAGTTGCTGCATGGCTCATTATTACCTTGTGTTTGCAAGCGTGAAGCATTAAGTATATCTCTAATCATATCCCCAAGCTGTTCAGTAATTTCTTTGCACTTGGGCAAATAGGTTTCATAATCACGGTATTCCCCAATGCCTAAAATCATATTTTCCAATGTCGCATTTAGCTCTGTAACAGGTGTTTTTAATTCATGGGACGCTGTTCGGAGAAAATCAATCTTCTCTTTTTCTGCAAGACTGACTTTCTCTTTTTCCAATTCCAGATTGCGGATAGTCAAAAGTAAGGATTGATATAAATTGTTAATATCAGTAGCTAAAGCTCCAATTTCATCCGTTGACGATACAATCGCTTTTGCGTCTGGCTCCAATTTCAACATTTGATTAGCAGATTTTGAGAGCGATAAAATCGGAGTGGTTATGCCTCTGGAAAAGAAGTATGAAAACAATGCCGATATAGCGGCGCAACAAAGTATAGAAATCGGAAATGTTTTCAACATGGTTTGAGTAATGAGCCGGGGCATATCTACTTCTGACAAAGTGCTCGCCCCTGCATTTGTCACTAATATATTCGTGACAAGAACATTTTGGGCAGGCGCAATTAGGAAAATCAACAAGTGCGCTATAAAGGAAATTAAAAGCATCATTGCAAATGTAAATAAGAATATCTTTGGAAATAATTTTATCTTCTTCATATTGCTTGCCCCATCTCAAACTTATAGCCTATTCCTTTAACCGTTGTTATGCAATCCAAACGGAGCTTTTTGCGGATATTACGAATATAGGCATCTATTGTGCGGTCGATCACATCACAATCGTATCCCCACACATCGTCCAAGATTTGATTGCGAGACAAAACTAACCCCTTATTGTCGATTAAGACTTTCAAGATTTCCAGTTCCTTTGGAGTAATGTCTATCTTGCCATTTTCATCACTTGCTGTATATCCAGAAAAATCAACGGTAATATCTCCAAGTTTAACCGTATTAACAGCAGGCTTGTTCTGGCTTCTGCGAAGTAACGCAGTAATCCGTTTCCCTAAAATGAGCATGGAAAAGGGCTTTGTTATATAATCGTCTGCCATTTCATCAAAACTGTTGGATTGTGTATATTCATCGTCAAGTGCAGTAAGCATTATTACAGGAATATTGCTGATTTTCCTGATTTCATGCAGAACAACGATACCCGACATTTCGGGAAGCATAATATCCAGAACAATTATATCCAGTTCTTTTTCACGGAATATTTTTAGTGCCTCACTACCAGTAAAAGCGGAAAAGAGCGTATGCCCTGCCTCTTTCATATATTCGCATATCGCCTTGTTTGTCCCTTGATTATCTTCAACAATCAAAATTTTCGCCATTAAGAACACCTCCCATATTTGAATAGAATACCAGCACTATGTTGTGCCAATATGAAGTTCCCAAGAAAAATTATATATTCTCCTTCGCACCCCCGCAAGTATGTGAATGGACAATAAAATACTACCGAAACATAAAATTGTGTTTCGTTCTCATAACCAAACCCGAAATGTAGAATAATATATGGGTGATATGAGAATGTACCAAGATGAAAGACGGCTCGACTTCCACGCATTAGGCCGGGAGATCAAGCGCAAAAGAGAAGCCAAAGGCTGGACACAGGAATACCTCGCGCAGCTCGTTGATCGTACACCTCGTTCCATTATGTATTTTGAAAATCGTGGTCAGCATCCGAGCTTGAATACCTTTTATAAAATCGTCACTCTGCTGGATATTTCCGTCGATCAATTCTTCTATCCTGACAAGCAGAACGAAGAAAGTGATTGCCGCCAGCACATTGACAGGATGCTAAACACAATGGACGAGAATGAATTGACGATCATGGAAGCCACCGCAGAGGGAATACAAAAAGCCAGAGAAACGGAGGAAGCGTAAGAAATGGCGCTGCCTCCGTTTTTCGTGGGGTTTCCGGGGGACGCACTAACGGCAAGCAGGGCAATGCCGTTATACTTCTGACCGCCAGAGTTACCCTTAGCTCCGTAGGCCTGAAACCAACGCACTTGAAGTAGCGCATGGCAGTTGTGCCGGATACATGATATTGCGTTCCGATCCGGGCAGAAGAAACCGTATCACGGAACGCGGTAATAATTGCAGCGACAAGTCGGCTGGTAATACGGTAGTAGCGAGGGAGAAAAGAGTTTTTTTCAAAGAAGCGCTTACCGCAGCTGCACCGGTAGCGGCGTTTACGCAAGTGCAGAAGCGTTTCTCTGCCCATTGGAATATCTTTGATCGTCTGCATTCGGTAGTCATGGATACGGTCTGTCAAGGCTCCACAGGCGGGGCAACGGTGTTTTTGCCTGGATAATTCCAGACAAATATGAAGTACATCAGAAATATTTTCAACATTTGTGATAATAACATCTTTCAAATTGAGAACTTTTGCGGTATAATCTTGGTTAAGCATAGGGATCATCCTTTCTTGTGATTGTGTGGTGCTTTTATAATAAAGGATTTCGTCTCTATGCTCAACCTTTTTATATGACAATGGGGCCAGGCTCACGCCTGACCCCAACATTTATTATAGAGCCCAAAAAAAGCTGACCCATCGGTTTTCACATGACGGGTCAGCCTTTTCATGGAAAGATCAATTGGCGCTGGCGGCATAATGTGCCGGATACCAGCGCTGGAACCAAGCCGTGAATATGCCCAGCAGAATGGGCAGCACGGAGTTGAACGCGCCGGTCAGATAGGAGACGGAGGTTTGCATCAGCTGCCAGGTCCAGATCGGCGTAAGCAGATACAGAACCGCCCAGCAGGCTGTGAGAATCCGGTTCGTCCGCAGAAACAGCGGATTTTGCAGTGCCGTCTCGCCGCCGTAGACGTTCATGGAATAGTGCGCCGTCAGCGGCAGCGGCCGGAACACCGTTACGCCCCACATCAGGCCGAACAGAAGATACGACACCGGCAGGAGCACCGTAAGGGGCAGCGCGTCCAGAAGCGTCAGCACACAGATGCTGCCTACCGCCAGCATGGAGCACGGCTCAAAGACGGTCATGCGGTATTTCAGAAACGCAAACGGCAGCAGCCCGCAGACCGCAAGTCCGATGCACGCGCCGGTCCGGGCCTGGATGGACAGCGCGATCCAGATCGTCATCCACGGCAGCAGCATAAGCGTCATGTTGGTCTTTTTCTGGGGCGCGGCAGGCGGCTTCGGCGCAGCCGCTCCCAGGCCGAAAATCTCGTCCCAGTGGAGCATGACCGAGAAGTCGCCGGTCACGCGGTACAGATGCTCCATCATGGCCTGCTGTCCGTTCAGCTCTCCGCTGCCGATCCTCTGCCAGACGGACAGCGGCGTTTCGATGCGCGTGGTGCAGGGCAGGAAGTCGGATTCCAGCACACGCTGACCGTCCTTTCCCAGCACGATCTGATAGGTTTCCCCGGCATCCGTATAGAAAAATTCCAGCACACGGTTCTGCCCGTTCCAGCTTGTGGGGTTATAAAGCGCGGCCATCTGCCGGGTAAAGGCCAGCGCCGGAGAGAGCTTTGCCGTCTGTAACGTTCCCGGCTTGGCAGAATCCTCCCGGCGGACGCCCCAGCTGGCGTCAGCCATCTGCTCAAACACCGCCCGCGGAAACAGCGGCTGCCGCAGCGCACAGGCTGTTTCCTCCGTAACAGCGCCTCGCGCGAACTCCGCGCCTGCCCGCTTCACATGCTCCAGATAGGCGTCCGTGCGCTGGCGCAGCTCCGGAATGCGGAACAGCTCTCCCTGACCGCAGTATATGGCCGTATAGCCATCTGCGCCGCAGAGACGAGAGAACTGCGCGTCCACTGCGTCATAGTTGCCCTCTGCTGTGTAAAAGCCGCAGGTGGAGATCACCACCTGACGCTGGCCGGAGCGGTCATAGCGGCTGGGGTGGCCGCCGGAAACATTGTCCGTCATAAAGGGCAGCGACATCGGCAGCTGCCGGTCGATGAGCAGCTTTAGCTGGCCGGGGATGCCGAAATAGTAGAGCGGAAAGCTCCAGATCAGCACGTCGGCGGCCAGGAGCTTTTCAATCACACCGGCCATATCGTCCTGCAAAACGCACTTTCCCGGCGTCTTGCTCCAGCAGGCAAAGCACCCCCGGCACGGCAGAAGATGCAGCTTTCCGACCTCAAGGACCTCCACCTCTGCCTGCTGCACCTGACGCAGGCCATCCAGAAACGCGCTGGTCAGACGGTAGGTGTTGCTTCTCTCGCCTTTGGGGCTTCCGTTCAGAATCAGGACCTTCATGCCATCTCCTCCAGCTTTTTGATGCAGTTCTCGGCCCACGCGATGCACATCTGTGCGTAATCCCGGCCAAACTGCGCCGTGAACGCCCAATACACAGGCGCGCTGGCCTCGGTCAGCTTGCCGTATTCCTCTATGTTCTGCGGAACGCTGTCCAGCCCCGCAAGCCACGCGCGGCAGCCGCCCGCGTATGTGCGCAGCATCGTGATTGCCTGCCGGGGCGGGAGATTTTCAGCGAAAAAGACCTTCATCAGAAATTCGCTCTTATAGCCGTCTGTGGCTCGCCCCTGCTCTGACAGCCAGCGCAGAAGCTCCGCCTGACCCGCTGGCAGGATGGAATAGACGTTCTTATTGGGCTTTCCGGTCTGGATGACCGTTTCGTGGGTGATGTACGCCGCAGCTTCCAGCCTGTTCAGCGTCTGATAAATCTGACTGGTCTGCGCAGGCCAGAAAAAATGCAGGGAGGACTGAAACGCCTTCGTCAGTTCATACCCACTGCAAGGGCCGTAATTCAAAAACCCGAGAATCCCATGCTGTAACCCCATCGTGCTTCTCCTTTGCTATAGTGTAATTACGCTATATTCCAATATTACAATATGCTCTCCCATTTGTAAACCCTTTTTTCTCCGCTGTACATAAAAAGCGGTGTGAATGCGCCGCAGAAAGATCGAGGTGAACGAACATGGCAGTTTTTCGCGTGGACGCCGTCGGCGCGGCGCTGAAGGAGCTGGAAATCAGCGGCTATCTGGTGTGCCGCCAGCTGCGGGACGCCAGAGGCCGGATCACAGATACCGACTACACCATCTATGAGCAGCCGCATATGCCTCTGCCGGGTACGGCCTGTCCAGATACGGAAAAGCCGGATATGGATTCCCCGGATACGGGTACGCCTGCACCAACCGGCAGATGGTCCGCATTGCCGGGGATGATTACCCGGCGGAGGTGGTCAAGTCCCGTTTTCTGAAACGCAACTCCGCCCATATCCAGTATGCCGGGTGTCGGTTACCCATGGTCAGAATGTACGAAAGTACTGATTGCGAACGAAATATTCTCTATTTCTTAGTAGGCTTGCTGAAAATACGCCTGAAAAGTCTGCATCAAAAGTGGACGCAACACACAAAGGGGCTGTTAGAAAACGCTCTGTCATTGCGAACCAGCGCGCACGCTGGTGTGG
>OKRU01003508.1_pt1 | contig 12419 bp, 9 predicted proteins | sample 1601131 | NCBI WGS metagenome assembly OKRU01 (sample SAMEA3541558, study PRJEB24748) | human gut metagenome | biome: human gut; feature: human-associated habitat; material: faeces | place: China | collected 2012 | reverse complement strand
CATCTTTATGCCATAGGCTATAAAGATGCCAAAGACCAGATGGAGCAGCTGAAAGCATATCTGGGAATGAAATAAAAGCCTGTATATGCAACAGCCCGTGAGGTCAGCATAAAAGCTCGTATGACGTGTATCGGACAAAACTGGCCCGCTATATTGTCTGGATTCGTACACGAAACGTGTACGCTCCCGACAATACACCGAACCAGTTTGTTCGCTCCAATTCATACGAGCTTTTATTCACATGCTCCGGGCTATCGTAGAGTAAGAAGCTTTTATTCACACACTCCGGGCTGTCATGGATTTTTCGAAAATCTGTTGACAAATCGTTTGTATGGAATTATTATTGTATTAAATAAATAATACAATAGAGAAAGGAGTACAGCATATGGAGTGGAAATTGGATGACAGCAGACCAATCTGGATGCAGTTGGAAGAGCAGCTGACCAGGCGGATCCTGTCTGGATGGTATAAACCTGGAGAAAAACTTCCAACGGTGCGTGACCTGGCTGCAGAAGCAGGCGTGAATCCCAATACCATGCAGCGGGCATTGGCCGCGTTGGATGGGGAAGGCTTAAGTATACCGAATCGGACGATCGGGAGAACCGTGACGGAAGATGAAGGTGTGCTGGAAGCCATGCGATCCAGACTTGCAGGAAATATTATCGATCAGTTCTTTGAGGCAACCGCAGAGCTTGGCTATAGCAAAGAACAGGCAGTACAACTTTTGGAAAGGAGCATGAAAGAATGAGTGAGATATTGATACAGTGTCAGGATCTGCACAAGAGATACGGCAGAAAAGAAGCTCTTTGCGGTGTGAATCTGAGACTGGAAAGTGGAAAGATCGTGGGTCTGTTAGGACCAAATGGATCCGGTAAGACAACTTTGATCAAGATCCTGAACGGACTTTTGAAGCCGGATCAGGGAATGGTGACCATTGACGGGGAGGAGCCGGGCATACATACCAAATCAGTGATCAGTTACCTTCCGGACAAGCCTTATTTTGCAGACTGGATGAAGATTACAGATCTGCTGGAGCTGTTTGAAGATTTTTATGAGGATTTTGACCGGGCACGGGCGGAAAAGATGTGTCAGGAACTTGGAATTGATACGAAGTTGAAGATGAAGACTCTGTCCAAAGGAAACAAAGAGAAGGTACAGCTTGTACTGGTTATGAGCAGACAGGCAAAATTGTATCTTCTCGACGAACCCATCGCCGGTGTGGACCCGGCAGCCAGAGATTTTATTCTGTCAACCATTTTGAATAATTACAATCCGGACGGCACAGTACTGATCTCTACCCATCTGATCGCAGATGTGGAGCGGGTGCTGGATGAAGTCGTATTTTTAAAGGACGGACAGATTGTTCGCCAGGAACAGGTGGATGATATCCGCGAAAAAGAAGGCATGTCCGTAGATGAACTGTTCCGACAGGAATTCCGGGCAGTACCCTTTGAGGGAGGTGAGTGGAATGTTAAGTAAGCTGGTGAAATATGATATCAAATCTCTGATCCGTGTGTTTATTCCAATCTGGATCGTAGCTCCGATTGTGGCAGTGATGCTCAGCGGTGCAATTCATCTGATTTCCGTTTCAGCCGCGGAATACGCCTTCAGACTGTGCCGGTTCCACCTCTTCTTCTTCCCCTACGACATCTGCCTTTTCGCCATGGAGATCGCCGAAGAGCCTGAAACGACGCTCGACACGCTGATCGCCGCACACGGCATTCTGCGCGAGACCTCCTGCTATGAGATCGCAGAGCAGGGGATTCTGAAATCGCAGATCGACGCCCCGGAGTACCTCGCCCTACTGGAAGAGATCCTGCGGCTGTGCCCTCCCCGGCCGTCGGCCGAATCCCCGCGTCAGGGACGTTTCTCCGGCCTGACCCTCACCGGCAACAAGCTGAAATGTTTCCAGATCTTCATTTTGGACGACTTCTCGGACGAACTGCTCTTTGAACTGGGAACCTTGAGCCCCATCGGCTGCGTCGCCGACCACAAACACGAATATTCCCCCTCCCAGGAATATTACGACCGGATCATCCGCACCCACACGATTTCGGCATTCCGCAACTGGAAAGCGCTGGCGCTGGTCGACAGTTTCACCGTGGTTGCAAAAGGCCGCACGGCCGCACAGATGTGGGTATGGCCCAACAGCTATTTCCGGCTGATCTACATCCATGCGCTTTACCAGAAGACGCTGCTCTTCGTCGTCAACCGGCAATTCCGCTCGGCCGCCAACGACCGGAAGTCCATCCGGCTGCTCCACAAAATGAAGGAGCAGGAGCATTGGTACGCCTTCTCGAACATCTCCTACAACTTCCTGCCGCAGCTCATCTACCGGGCCATCGACACCGGGCTGGACATCGCCACCGAGCGCGAACAACTGCACCGCCACCTCGAACAGGAGGCCGAACGCCTCGAAAAGAACTCGGAGCGGCGGCTGGCGGGCCTTATCCTCTTCCTGACGATGCTGACCGTCTGCTCGGCGACCTACGACGGTGCGTCGCTGGTCAAGGATTATTTCGGCTGGGAAAGCGGCACGACCCCGTTCCGGATTTTCGCCGCGCTCCTGCTCTCCGCAATCGTGATCACAAGCATCTCCGTCTGGCATTACCGGCGCAACAAATCCTGATCGGAGATGGAACGAATATCCTATTCGCCCGAAACGCTTTTTCACGTCCTGACCCATTTCGAAACGGCGGACGAAGCTCTGCGCGACAGCCTGCGCCGGGCGGGATTTACCGACGAGGCGATCGACGGCCAGCTACGCATGCCCGGGTCCAAATTCCTCCGCACATTCGCCCTTTCTCCGCAGGAAGCCGTCGCGCGGCTGCAACGGGATTTCCCCGAATCTTTCACCGCCCTGCATCCCGGAACCGACGAAAAATCTCTGCTGTCGCTCCGGCATCATCGACTGCCCGGTGATGGTTTTCCAGAGAAATATTTAAAGCTTTCGCCAAATGCTTCCGTGCCTGCGCAACGGATGCCCTGTCCGCACGGTCCGCACCTCCCGCACGATCTCCACCGGAGCCTGCCAACTGATCCTCGAACGCACCGGGGAGGCCGGGTATGCCCTGCGCACGCTCTTTCCCGGGGAACTCGCCCCTCCCCTTCCCCTGCCGGGCGAAGCCCCCGATCCTTTCTGGGCGACGCATCTCCTCATCGAATTCAACTGAATCCGGCCGTAACCGGGGACGGCATGCGCACCGGCTCCGTCCCCGAACCCGTTTTCCAATCAGTGCGGTGCAGATGCCGTGCATCGTGAAACAGATTTTTGATTTTAAGCCGGGGAGTTCCGTATATCGTGAAGAACGGGGCGGATGGATAGTACCTCAAGTACTACCCATTCGTTTCCCGAGAGGAGAAAATGGGTGTAAATATTAAATATTCAGCGATTTAATCTTTGCACAGGGTTTCTTCTTCGAGGGATTCCAAGCATAATAAGGTAATTCCAGACGAGGTTACGGTTTCCAGATCGTTACCTCGTCTGTTTTGCTGTATTTTGCATAAAATATTCGTTTGCAATTTCTTGCATCGCGCTTCATCTTGACAGACAACTCTGAGGAAATTAGTTTTAATCCCCAAATTTCATCGGAGTATGCGCAGTACATTCAAGGTTCTGTTCTACCTTAAAAAGGACAAACACAAAGTTCAGCCGGTTGTTCCCGTCATGGGCCGTATTACCGTCAACGGTACGATCGCCCAGTTCAGCGCCAAACTTAGCGTTCCTCCCCATCTGTGGGAGGTGAAGGGCGGTCGCGCCAAAGGCAAAAGCCTCGAAGCCGACCGTATCAACCGCTATCTGGATAATATTCGTATCCAGATCGGAAAGCATTACCAGTCTATCTGCGACCGTGACGGATATGTTTCCGCCGATAAGGTGAAGAACGCCTATCTGGGTTTCAGTAAAAGGTATAAACTGTTACTGGAGTTATGCGATGAATTCTGCAAAGAGTACAAGAACCGTATAGATGTGGACCGTACCATCCACTCCTTATTTCGTTATCAAACGCTACGACGCGATTTGAGTCTTTTCATCTGTCAGGACTATAAAGTCAAGGATATACCCCTTGTGGAACTGGATCAGTCTTTTGCGGAGAAGTTTGCCGCCTATCTGAAACATGTCAAGGGCCTTGCCAACACGACGATCAGCGTTGAGATCAAATCACTGAAGCATATCGTCAAGAAAGCGTTTAACGACGGGCAAATGGAGAAGAATCCGTTTGCCTATTACTACTACTTTGCCGACCAGCCGGAAATTGAATATCTCACCGAAGAAGAAATCAATAAACTAATTATCGGCAAAGTCAAGCAGCAGCGTCAGGATCGGACACGGGATCTGTTTCTGTTCTGCTGTTTTACGGGCCTATCCTATGCCGATCTGGCCAAACTGAGTTATGAGGAGTTGAAACAGACTTCGGACGGAGCATGGTGGATTAGCAGTATCCGTCAGAAGACGAAAGTACCGTTTACGGTAAAACTACTTCCGGTTGCGAAAGCTATTCTTGAAAAGTACCGAATAGAGGAGAATAGGTATAATCCGCTGTTTCCCGAGAATCCGGGAAAGGTCTTTCCGGTAGCTTCATTGAAATCCTCGGATGCCTGCCTGAAACATATCGCCAGACAATGCGGAATTACCAAGAATCTGAAATTCCATTGCGGGAGACATACCTTTGCAACGACGGTCTCCTTGATGAACGGCATTCCGCTGGAAACAGTGTCAAAAATGTTGGGACACAAATATACGACCACGACTCAGATTTATGCCAAGGTGACAAACCAAATGATAGATAATGCGATAAGCCGAATAGAGGACCAAATTGGCGAACGGTTCCAATGTCCGACTCTGAAAGAAGAGAGCGACGGCTAATCCGAAAGACATCGGCGATTACAAGTTTCCCGCCGATAGTCAATTAAACGCCGGAGATGGAAATACGCAAGGCCATGCGAATCGCCCGAGGGGCGAGCCTTGCGTATTTCCATCTTTGGCGTTTTGCTGGTCGCATGTAGATTTGCAGCGTGATGTAATCACAGGTAATTTTGATATGGCGTCGCAGTGAACCGGGGCTTGTCGTAAGCTTTGAGGCTTGGCGGTAGATTTGGACTGCGACTCCATTAACCAGAGAGAATGGCTGTTTAGAATTGTAGGTTTGAAGACCTGGTACATGTGATAGCATACGACTCTCACAAAACTAACAAGTTATGCACTATTTGTATTATGTGGGTCTGGATGTGTCGAAAGAGACTTTCGATGCGTCTTTGGTCGCCTTCGAGGATGCAAACGAGATGGCTCACCGCAAATTCGCCAACTCCCGAAAAGGGATCTGCTCGTGTCTGCACTGGGTTGAGAAGCGGCATGGTATTCGGCTCGACGATGTGATTTTCTGCGCCGAGGATATGGGGAGCTACATATCCGAGATGGCGGTTTGTGCTTCCGACAGGACGCTGAATTTCAATTTTTCACTGATCTCGCCGTTGGTAATCAAGTATTCGATGGGTATTGCCCGTGGCAAAACAGACAGAGTGGATGCCCGGCGTATCGCCGAGTATGCGATCACTCACTATCGGAAGATAGCCCTTTATCTGCCGGCAGAGAAGGAACTGTGTCAGTTGCGCACATGGCTGATCTTAAGGGCTCATCTGGCAAAACAACGTGTAGCGAAACTGGTGTTGCTCGAAAAATTAGACTACAAAGAGAAATTCGCGGATGTATCTATTCAACGTTCCATGCTCCAGGAGGAGATCGCGTATGCAGAAACTCATATGAAAACCATCGAACGGGAAATGAAGGAACTGATAGCCGCCGACAGCAACATTTGCCGGAACTACAAGCTGCTGACCAGCATCAAAGGTGTAGGGCCGATCACGGCCATTGTGATGCTCTGTTCGACGCTTAATTTCACCAAAATCACAGACCACCGCAAGTTTGCCTGCTATTGCGGGCTGGCTCCGTTCGAACATAGCTCCGGCACAAGCGTTCGCGGGGGATGCCACACATCGAGCATGGCGAATCGAGACATTAAAGTACAACTGAACCGCAGTGCACTGATTGCCATCAGGTGTGATCCGCAACTAAAGGCATATTACGAACGCAAAGTAGCTGAAGGTAAACATAAATTCAGCGTCCTGAATGCTGTGAGGGCCAAAATCGCCGCCAGATGCTTTGCCGTCGTAAGGCGTGGAACACCATATGTAGCATTGCAGATATAGCCCGGTATACATATCTGCCATTCGATAAGATTTTGAGATCGTTCAAAATCTCAAAATCTTATTGTCGGAACAGTCCGTCTAATTGGGGCCGAACCTACTCATAATTAATGTATTGTCATTTCCGTACTCCGCAAATTAACGATTCTGACTATGGGATGCAAGGCTATACAAGCGCTTCGCGGCCTTGCATCCCATAGCCAGAATCATTTTGCTAAACGCTACGACAAAAAATGACAATTTCCGGGCATGAAACTTTTTGCAGTTTTTATTTGGTTTTATCTTAGAATTCTACCGTCGAAATAGGCGACATGCTGCGGCTCGGACGCTACCCGAATAGCCGCACCCCACGACCGGGACACTTATGCCGCTAACCGCCCCTTGCAAAGATGGATTTTCCGACGACGTCTTTTTGGTTGCAGATTGAAATGTTTACAGGTTCCATCATTTGAATATGTTAAGAATTACTTAAGCGAGTAAGAAAGGGGCATGGCAATACGACAATATCGTTTCTTTATAATCTTCATAATGAAAAACAAATTCAACGTTAAAGCATCCTAAATAACAGATGCATACCTATTACAGACGGGCGAAGGATATTCTCCCTCGCCCGTCTGTGAAAATTGCGTTTTATTTTAAGGTCAATCCTCCAGAGAGGTCGTTTCAAGAGGCGTGTCGCGAATACAACGGATACTGTATGCATTGGTACGCTGGTAAGGATTCACGATAACCTGCCCACTCATAAAAAGCAAGCGATTCGCATTATTGTAGTTATCGCCTTTTTTCGCAGCAGAGGAATTCGTCCAATAAACACCTCGCGAATTTCCATTTTCCGTATTTGCCGACGATGACGAGTAAAGCATATCGCCGGATGAAGGCAAATGCAGGTCTGATTCTGCAAATACGGTATTCGGATCGCTGATCGAATATTTCTTATTATAACTCAACGTCGTATTCAGGATCGCTCCGGCCATGGACAAGAATTCGTTGACAGTCGGTACCCGATAACCCTCCGGACAGGGATTGTTCACGTTCGTTTCATCGATCAAAGGTGCATGCCATTCATAATCGGTGTATTTTCCACCCCAAAGCCCCGTTTCCTGCGTCGAAGACTGGGAAGCCCAGTCATTGGGTTCTGCATTCGTCGGAATAAATTTATCATGCCCGGCGTTCGCCCGATCGGGGACACGTTCATTGATCGAAGCAATGCCATTCACCAATACCCCCGCAGCAGCATCAGACCATGAGGTTTTTTCATGTCCGTCGGCTTTGCGCGACCATTGGAACAGCGAACCGTAAGCCTCGTAATCGCCCTTCGATTCGGCGACCTTCTTTGCGCCCAAATTGCGATCGAGCCAGGTCTGCGTCGCTTTCGTACCGTCAGAAAGCGTCACTTCGATATTCACAGGATAATAGATCAGCTTATAATATTCGTCCGCACCGTCATAATTACGGTCCTTGACGCCGCGCACCGTCACCTTGCACTCGGCTTTCTGCTTGCTGCCGTCGTTGGCTTTGGCCGTAATGATGGCACGTCCGTGTCCGACAGGCGTAACTACACCCCCCTGCGATACGCGGGCCACCCCTTCGTCAGACGAAAGCCACTCCAATGTGGGGATCGACGGATTCTCGGGTGTAACGGTCGCAGTCAGGGTGATCGGACCGTCAGTCACAAGGAAATCGTGAGAGATCGAGCTGAGCGTAATCGAAGTAATCGGCACATCGGCGATGAACGGCGTAACCGTCACCTCCACCTCCGCCGTACGGCGCATGTCGCTGGTCTGGATGCCGATGGTGGTCACACCCTCGGCTTTAGCCGTGATGACACCTTCGGAACTGACCGTCGCAACGTCGGGATTGGTGTTGTACCAGGTGATTTTCTTATTGCCACAGTCCTCGGGAGTGAAGATAATCTGCAAGCTGTACGTTTTGGTTTCGGGAAGGCTGAGCGTCGGAACGTCGAAACTTACACTCTCCACATGCACGAAATGCGGAGGCGTATCCTCCTTCTCCATACAAGATGAAAGCGACAAGACCGCCGTCAATGCCGTGAATAGACAGAAAAATCTTTTCATATCGGTTGGTTTAGGTTAATATTCCGATCGGAAGGCCCTGCAAGAGCCTTGCAGAAACAAATATATTCGGAATAAACCTTTTTCGGAGGCCGACGGCGGCAATAAATCAGCGGGAACGGTTTCGGGAACGATTTAATCTTTCGGAATCGTTCCCGAAAAGGAGCGTTACGGAGGTGGGAGGAAAGAACGGGACTACTCGCCGTCGAGCATCTTGGGATCGCTCGAACCCCGAACGTTGAGCAGCCCTTCGAGCACGACAGTTCGATTTTCCGACGCAGGGTCCTGGATCTTTTCCAGCAGGAGCCGCGCTGCGGTCTCCCCCATCTTATCCAACGGCTGCGCCACGGAGCTCAGCATGGGTTCGGTGACCAACGCCGACTGCGATTCGGTGAACCCCATCACCGAAACCTCCTGCGGAATGTGGAATCCCTTGCGTTTGAGTGCCTTCATAGCCCCGATAGCCAATTGGTCGTTGAATCCGAACAAGGCGTCGGGAACCATTCCCTGCACGATACAGCGGTTCATCAGCCGGAAGCCCTCTTCACGGGTAATGGATTCGCAACGAATGACCAGCGACGAATCGACCGGAAGACCATGCTTGCGCAGAGCATCTGCATAACCCCGGTAACGCAGTCCCGAGAGGTCAATCTCCGAAGGACCCTGAAAATGCATGATGCGCGGCATCGGCTGGCCCATCTCGCGGCGGATGTTTATCAGGTGCTCCACGGCAAAGAACGCCCACTTATAATCGTCGATGACAACGCGGCTGGCCGCGACGTCCGAGGCCGCGCGGTTGAAAAACACCAGCGGGATGCCGCTGCCGATCAATTCCTTATAATAATCGGTATTGCGTCCTTTCTCGGTAACCGAGATCAGGATACCCTCGACCATGCTCTCCTCCAGCAGTTGCAGGTTACGCCGTTCGGCCTCGGCGGATTCGTTGCACTGGGTGATGAGCACGTGAAAACCTTCACGTTCGAAAACCTGCTGTATCTGGATGATGATCCGGGCAAAAAACGAGTTGATAAACTCCGGAACTACGACTCCGATAATCTTCGTGCGCCGTTTTATTAGGTTCTGGGCAAACGGATTGGGCCGGTAGTGCATCTTCTCCGCCATCTCTATCACCGCTTTTTTAGTCTCAGGCTTGACATCGAAACGGTCGGCAAGCGCACGCGACACGGTGGACTTGGAAATTCCGAGCGCCCGAGCGATGTCTTTTATCGTGGTATTTTGTGCCATGGATACGAAAAAATTTGAAGCAAGATACACAGTTTATATTAAATATCAAATTCCATGCCCGTAATTCCGTATTTCCACGAACCGCAAAAGATGAACCGGAACGCCTATGGGAGCGATTGCATAAAATGGGAGCGTTCCCGAAAACGTTCCCGACGATTTTATGAACCCCGACTGGGGCGGAAACGGTCCGAATGGGATATATTTGTTCTGGGCTAACCCGAAAACGACCTAAATGAGAACCGATCCATGGGTACTTTAGACTATGTAACCATTTTGCTGTTTGCCGCGGGCGTGATGCTCGCCGGCATCTCCTTTTCCTCTACCGGTAAGAATATGAAGAGTTTCTTCGCGGGAGGGGGTAACGTGCCCTGGTGGATCAGCGGTCTTTCGCTGTTCATGGGCTTCTTCTCGGCCGGCACGTTCGTCGTCTGGGGTTCGATTGCCTATTCCCATGGATGGGGGTCGGTGACCATCCAGCTCACGATGGCCGCCGCGGGTCTCGCCGTCGGATTCTTCATTGCACCGCGTTGGAACCGCACAGGTTGCCTCACGGCCGCCGAATACATCACCCGCCGTTTCGGCGTATCGACGCAGAAGATGTATACTTACTTATTCCTCTTCATCTCGCTCTTTACAACCGGCGCCTTCCTCTATCCCATCGCCAAGATCATCGAGGTCACGGCCGACATTCCGCTTAACACAAGCATTCTGCTGCTGGGGGCTTTCAGCATTCTTTACGTCACGATCGGCGGTCTGCGCGCCGTCGTGGTGACCGACGTGTTGCAGTTCCTCATTCTGTTCGCAGCCGTCATCATTGTCATTCCGCTGTCGCTGATGAAGGTCGGCGGGGCTGAGGCTTTCCTCGCAAAGGTCCCGGAAGGATTTTTCCAGACCGTATCGGGCGACTATACCTGGGTGTTCATCATCGCTTTCATGTTCTACAACCTCTTTTTTCTGGGCGGCAACTGGGCCTATGTCCAACGTTATACCAGCGTCAGCACACCCCGCAACGCCCGCAAGGTGGGATGGCTGTTCGGCATCCTCTACCTCGTCAGCCCCATTCTCTGGATGCTGCCGCCGATGATCTACCACGTCTACAACCCCGGTCTCGAAGGGCTGGAAGCCGAAAATGCCTATCTGCTGATGTGCAAAGAGGCGATGCCCTCGGGTCTGCTGGGCCTGATGCTCGGCGGCATGATCTTCGCTACGGCCAGTTCGCTCAACGCCACGCTCAACATCTCGGCGGGCGTCTTCACCAACGACATTTTCAAACGCCTCTCTCCTTCCACCTCTGAAAAGGGGCTGATGCGGATCGCCCGCTGGTCCACCATCGGCTTCGGCGTGCTGGCCATTGTCGTGGCGCTGCTGATCCCCCTGATGGGCGGCATCGTGAACGTCGTCATCAGCGTCGCCGCCCTCACGGGCGTACCGCTCTACCTGCCGCTTATCTGGTCGCTCTTCTCGCGCAATCTCAACGGGCGGGTCATCCTCACAACGACTGTCGTAAGCCTCGCGATCAATGCGCTGTTCAAGTTCGTCACGCCGCTCATGGGCTTCTCGCTCGACCGCGCCGAAGAGATGCTCGTAGGCGTACTGGTTCCGGCGCTGTTGCTGACTGGTTATGAAATCTACCACCGCATATGCCGTCCCGGCGAGCAGATCCCGATGATCGAAAAAGCCCCCGCCGCAACCGTCGAAGACGGAGACGCCTCTAACAACCGTTTCAGCATAATGGTCATCGGCATCGGCGCCATCCTCGCCGGATTGTTCATCGCCGTATTGGGAGCATTGGCCGACGAGCACAAGATGATCCCACTGGGCATGGGACTGCTGTTGCTGGCAATCGGAGTCACGGCTTATTCATACAGCAAAAAGAAATCCTGATCCAACTATGTTTACTTGCAATTTCGAAAAACAAAGGGCATTCCGCCACATCTCGCTCCGGGCCGACTACGTAATCGCCGGAGGGGGCATGACGGGCGTATGCAGCGCCATCACCGCAGCGAGGGCCGGCGTCAAGGTCATCCTGGTCCAGGACCGGCCCGTACTCGGAGGCAACGCTTCGAGCGAGGTGCGCCTGTGGGTTCTGGGCGCCACCTCCCATATGGGCAACAACAACCGTTGGTCGCGTGAAGGCGGCGTACTGGACGAGATCCTCGTCGAAAACACCTTTCGCAACAAGGAGGGTAACCCCGTACTGTTCGACATGGTGCTGATGGATAAAGTGCTCGCCGAACCCAACATTACCCTGTTGCTCAACACGGTGGTCTACAAAGTCGAGAAGAACGACACCCGCACGATCAGCCGTCTCACAGCCATCAATCCCCAGAACGGCACGGAATACACGATCGAAGGAAATCTGTTCGCCGACTGTACGGGCGACGGCACGCTGGGCTACCTCGCCGGGGCATCGTTCCGCATGGGCGCCGAGGAGAAAGAGGAGTACGGCGAAGGATTCGCCCCCGACAAACAGGAATACGGCGAATTGTTGGGACACAGCATCCTTTTCTACATGAAGGACACAGGCCGCCCGGTGAAATACACGGCGCCGGATTTCGCCATCAAGGACGCGGAGCGCCACATCCCCAAATTGCAGAATCCCAACTATTTCAACCCATCCCAGCACGGCTGCAAATACTGGTGGCTGGAATACGGCGGCCGCCTGGACACGGTGACCGACACCGAACGGATCAAATTCGAACTCTGGCGCGTGGTTTACGGCGTCTGGGACTACATCAAGAACTCCGGCAAGTTCCCGCAGGCTGAAAACCTCACGCTGGAGTGGGCGGGACTCTTCCCCGGCAAACGTGAAAGCCGCCGCTTCACGGGACTCTACACCATCACCCAGCAGGACATCATCGAACAGCATACCCACTACGACGCCGTGGCTTACGGCGG
>OKRU01003503.1_pt1 | contig 12436 bp, 8 predicted proteins | sample 1601131 | NCBI WGS metagenome assembly OKRU01 (sample SAMEA3541558, study PRJEB24748) | human gut metagenome | biome: human gut; feature: human-associated habitat; material: faeces | place: China | collected 2012 | reverse complement strand
GAGCCCTTGACCAGGTGAAGAATTATATTATAGAAGGATGTAATTTCTGGGATGAAATGTACAAATCGGCTAATAAAGATGAGAATGGTGCTGAGGTTACATTTAAAGATTCTGGTGAAGAAGGTTCTAATATCTCTTCACACTCCTTTAAATACCTGCGTCCGTATGCTATTTTGAAAACCAATAATGATGTATACGATGGGTATACCTGGCAGAAGGCACATTATCTCAATCCTGTGCCGGTTCGTGAGATGGAATTGCTGTCTCCGGATGAAAAAGCAGAGACATCTGTATTGTATCAGAATCCTTATTGGTCAACTAAGATTGGGGAAGTGGCTGAAGAATAATTGAGTTTTCAATAGATCACCGAAATAAGATAAAGGAGAGGGATGTTGCTCGAGATAACATCCCTCTCTTTGTTTTTAAATACAATCCAAATCCTGATTGATGGGATAGTCTTCAATGACCGCTTTGAATATGTTTATTTCCGATGGTTTAGTGCTTTGCGTCGAATAGTGTCTTGTTTATTAAATCGACCGTATATAATAAAAAATTTAATTAATATAACCGTTGTATAATAAAAAATACTATCTTTGCTCCCGATAACATAAATATTAATTAGTCGATACCATGAAAAAAGCCGTAATTCTATTTTCGCTTTTCTGTTTTCTGTGTGCTATACCGGTAGTTCAAGCAGCAGATACCATTTTTGTTCGTGAAACACGTATTCCTATTTTGATAGAAAGGCAGGATAATGTCTTATTCTATCTCCGTTTGGATGCTAAAGAGAGCCAGACCCTGAACGATGTAGTGTTAAACTTGGGTGAAGGAGTGAATCTTTCTGAAATTCAGTCCATAAAGCTTTATTATGGAGGTACTGAAGCATTGCAGGATAGTGGTAAAAAACGTTTTGCTCCTGTTGGATATATTTCCAGTAACACTCCGGGGAAAACACTTGCCGCCAATCCGTCTTATTCAATCAAAAAATCGGAGGTAACTAATCCCGGTAATCAGGTTGTTCTGAAAGGAGATCAGAAACTGTTTCCCGGAATCAATTATTTCTGGATTAGTTTGCAAATGAAGCCGGGCACTTCGCTTACCAGCAAGGTGACCGCGGATATCGCTTCAATTACTTTGGATGGCAAAAAAGCCCTGTTGGATGTAGTTTCAGAAAATGGGATAGAACACCGTATGGGAGTAGGAGTGCGCCATGCCGGAGACGATAATTCTGCCGCATTCCGTATTCCGGGATTGGTGACTACTAATAAAGGTACGTTACTGGGAGTTTATGATGTACGTTATAACAGTAGTGTTGACTTGCAGGAGCATGTTGATGTTGGTTTAAGTCGCAGTACAGATGGTGGAAAAACTTGGGAAAAAATGCGTTTGCCTTTGGCTTTTGGAGAATTCGGTGGTTTGCCTGCCGGTCAGAATGGGGTAGGAGACCCTTCTATCCTTGTTGATACAAAAACAAATAATGTTTGGGTGGTTGCTGCCTGGACACATGGTATGGGTAATCAGCGGGCATGGTGGAGTTCACATCCGGGTATGGATATGAACCATACAGCACAACTTGTTTTAGCTAAAAGTACAGATGATGGTAAAACATGGTCTGCACCTATTAATATTACAGAGCAGGTGAAAGATCCTTCTTGGTATTTCTTGTTGCAGGGACCGGGTAGGGGTATCACTATGAGTGACGGTACTTTGGTATTCCCAACTCAGTTTATCGATTCGACACGTGTGCCCAATGCCGGTATTATGTACAGTAAAGATGGTGGCAAGAACTGGAAGATGCACAATTATGCACGTACGAACACTACAGAAGCCCAGGTAGCTGAGGTCGAACCCGGAGTGTTGATGTTGAATATGCGTGATAATCGTGGAGGAAGCCGCGCTGTGGCTATTACAAAAGATTTGGGTAAAACATGGACGGAACATGAATCTTCTCGTAAGGCATTGCCGGAATCTGTTTGTATGGCTAGTTTGATCAGTGTGAAAGCAAAAGATAATGTGTTGGGCAAGGATTTATTGATTTTCTCTAATCCTAATACGACAAAAGGACGCTATAATACTACTATTAAAATAAGTTTGGATGGCGGTGTGACTTGGTCACCCGAACATCAGCTGTTGTTGGATGAAGGCAATAACTGGGGTTATTCTTGCCTCTCTATGATTGATAAAGAGACGATTGGTATTCTTTATGAAAGTAGTGTGGCGCACATGACATTCCAGGCTGTGAAGTTGAAAGACATTATTAAATGAGAGATTTCCCCCATAAACTAAATAAATACCGATGAGAAACAAACAAATTTTCTTAATCAGTTTCATTATTTACTTATGCACAATTTCTTCGGTTCGGGCAGGTGAATATCACCTGCTCCCGGAACCGCAAAAGTTTACCCCTTTAGGTTCCAGTTTTGTGCTGGGCAGAACAAAGCTTTCTACTCCGGTGCTTCGGCAAGAGTGGGAAGCTTTTGTTGTTGATAGGGGTGGAGTGATTGATGACAAAGCTCGTGCAAGTATTGAAGTGAAACTGGTACCTTCGTTAGAAGAGGTACCTTTGAACGCAGACGAAGCTTATCGCCTGGTGGTAAATAATGGCAAAGTTACGGTTGAGGCTGTGACGGAGCATGGTGTGTATTGGGCTATGCAGACTTTGGCCCAGCTACAGGATGTACAAAAGAAAAAGGCAACATTCAACGGTTGTTCAATTGTTGACTGGCCTGCTTTCCGAATACGCGGCTTTATGCAGGATGTAGGGCGTACGTATATGTCGATTGAAGAATTGAAACGTGAAATTGCTGTTCTTTCACGATTTAAAATTAATGTTTTTCATTGGCATCTGACTGAAAATCAATCATGGAGATTGCAAAGTAAAATTTTTCCGATGTTGAATGACAGTGTGAACACGACTCGTATGCCGGGTAAATACTATACATTGGAAGAAGCGAAAGATTTAGTCGCTTTTTGTAAAGCGCATAATATACTTTTAATTCCGGAATTTGATATGCCGGGGCATAGTGGGGCTTTTGTCCGTACATTCCGTCATGATATGCAGAGCCCGGAAGGAATGAAAATTCTTAAATTGCTGGTAGATGAAGTTTGCGAGACTTTTGATGTACCTTATCTTCATATTGGTACGGATGAAGTTCGGTTTACCAATCCAAAGTTTGTTCCGGAAATGGTCGAATATGTCCGTGCCAAAGGAAAGAAAGTCATTTCGTGGAATCCGGGATGGCATTATAAACCTGGCGAGATTGATATGACGCATTTGTGGAGTTATCGTGGAAAAGCCCAAAAAGGTATTCCCGCAATTGATTCTAAGTTTCATTATCTCAATCATTTTGATACTTTTGGCGATATCATTGCATTGTATAACAGCCGTATTTATAATGTTGAGCAAGGAAGTGACGATATTGCAGGGACAATTCTTGCCATCTGGAATGACCGTTACGTAGCTAACGAACGCAATATTATACTTGAGAATAATTTCTATCCTAATATGCTGGCTATTGCTGAACGTGCATGGAAAGGCGGAGGTACAGAATATTTTGATAAGAATGGTACTATCTTACCTTCTGAAGACTCTCCGGAGTTTAAAGAATTTGCTGATTTTGAGAATCGTATGCTTTGGCATAAAGAGCATACATTTAAGGGATATCCGTTCGCCTATGTAAAACAGACGAATGTAAAATGGAATATTACTGATGCATTTCCTAATGGTGGAGATTTGAATAAAGTCTTTCCTCCGGAACAGGAATTGAAGGATTCTTATTTATATGAAGGAAAAGAGTATGGGGTACACCCTGCCATTGGTGCGGGTATCTATCTTCGTCATGTATGGGGGAAAATGGTACCTACTTTCTATAAAGATCCGCAAGAGAATCATACGGCTTATGCCTATACATGGGTTTATTCTCCGAAAGATCAGGAAGTAGGGCTGTGGGCTGAATTCCAGAATTATGGTCGTTCGGAAATGGACCTGGCTCCGTTACAAGGTAAATGGGACTATAAAGGCAGCCGTATCTGGATCAATAATGAAGAAATACAGCCACCTGTATGGACAGCTACTCATCGTACAAAGAGTAATGAAATAGCGTTGGGAAATGAAAATTGTGTGGCACGTCCACCTATCGCCGTACATCTGAATAAAGGCTGGAATAAAGTTTTCCTGAAATTGCCGGTTGGCAAATTCAATATGCCCGAGGTGCGGTTGGTGAAGTGGATGTTTACTACAGTTTTTGTAACTCCTGATGGAGAAAATGCAGTGGACGGACTTATCTATTCGCCCGACAAAACGAAGTGATTGAGAAAAAATAAAAACGAATGAAGAAAATTTTATTAATGATGTTGTTGCTCGCCTCAATGGCGGGCAACGCACAGGAACGCAAATATTCTACGTTCTATTATCAACGTGCAACTCTGTTTGAGGAGTTGCCTGTGACTTCAAAAGATATCATTTTTCTGGGTAATAGCATTACCAACGGGGGAGAATGGAGTGAATTATTGAATAATAAGCATGTCAAGAACCGAGGAATCAGTGGTGATATCTGTATGGGTGTTTATGATCGGCTGGATGCGATTTTGAAAGGAAAACCCGCCAAAATATTCTTGTTGATCGGCATAAATGATGTAAGCCGGGGCACCTCTGCAGATACAATTGTGAACCGTATTGGTATGATTACTCAAAAAATTAAACAAGATTCTCCAAAAACAAAGCTATATTTGCAAAGTGTACTTCCGGTAACCGATCATTATAAGATGTTTGGCGGACATACGTCACGCTGGCAGGAAGTGAAAAAGATCAATGAGGGACTGATGTATCTTGCTGATAAAGAGAATGTGACCTATATCGATCTTTATTCTCATTTTGTTGATGAGAAGACCGGGAAAATGAATATTGAGTATACTAATGATGGTTTACATTTACTGGGAAAAGGCTACTTAAAATGGGTTGATATTGTTAAACCTTATATAAATAAGAAATGAAAAAGATACTATTCTTATCTCTGTTCTTGATGGTATGCACCATTTTATCCGCACAGAAGCGGGTGAAAGTGGCTTGTGTAGGGAATAGTATTACATACGGATATACTCTTCCGAATCCTGCAACGGACTCTTACCCATCACAGTTGCAACAACTCCTAGGGGAGACTTACGAAGTTGGAAATTTCGGGAAATCAGGAGCTACCTTATTGAATAAGGGACATCGTCCTTACATGCAGCAAGAAGAATTTAAAAAGGCAATTGCTTTTGCCGGTGATATTGTTGTTATCCATTTGGGTATTAATGATACGGATCCACGTGATTGGCCGAACTATCGTGACAGTTTCGTGAAAGATTATCTGGCGTTGATTGATTCTTTCAGAGTTGCTAATCCTAAATGTCATATTATTATTGCCCGTTTGACACCGATCGCTGACCGTCATCCTCGTTTTGAGTCAGGTACCCGTGATTGGCATGGAGAAATTCAACAAAGTATTGAGACGATAGCTAAATATGCAGGAGTTCAGTTAATGGATTTCCATGAACCGCTTTATCCTTACCCCTATCTTCTTCCGGATGCTGTACATCCTAATGTAGAGGGAGCCGGTATTCTTGCAAAAACGGTATATTCGGCGATTACAGGAGATTTTGGAGGGTTACATCTATCTGAGTTGTATACTGATAACATGGTACTTCAACACGGAGAGCCGTTGGCTATCCGGGGCAAAGCAAATGCGGGTGAAAAAGTGACTGTTTCAATAGCTAAACAGAAGTTGACTGCAAAGGCTGCTTCCAATGGAGACTGGGCTGTCACCATTCAGCCGTTAAAGGCCGGTGGTCCATATACACTGACTGTCTCTGCCGGAAAACAGAAACAAACATTCAATAATGTTTTGGCTGGAGAAGTGTGGCTTTGTTCCGGACAATCTAACATGGAATTTTATTTGAGTTGGAGTAAAACGGCTAAAAGAGATATTCCGCAGGCTGCTAATGATCAGATTCGTTTGTTCGATATGAAGGCACGCTGGCGTACGGATGCAGTGGAGTGGGATACATCCGTATTGGATTCGTTGAATCATTTGCAGTATTATAAAGATACCGAATGGACGGTTTGTTCACCTGCAACAGCAGGTTCATTTTCTGCTGTGGCCTATTATTTTGGCAAAATGCTGCAGGATAGCCTGAAAGTGCCTGTAGGATTGATTTGTAATGCGATTGGTGGTTCGCCTACTGAAGCATGGGTTGATCGCAGTACATTGGAGTATAAGTTCCCTGCTATATTACGTAACTGGACTCAAAATGACTTTATTCAGGATTGGGTGCGCGGTCGCGCTGCTCTTAATGTGAAAAAGGCTGTTAATAAGCAGCAACGTCATCCTTACGAACCTTGTTATTTATATGAGGCAGGTATTCGTCCTTTGGAGCAATATCCTATTAAAGGCATCATTTGGTATCAGGGTGAATCGAATGCACATAATCGTGAGGCACACGAGAAATTGTTTAAGCTCTTGGTTGAGAGCTGGCGTAAAAACTGGGAAAATGAGAATTTACCTTTTTATTATGTACAGTTGTCAAGTATCAACCGTCCGTCATGGCCTTGGTTCCGTGATAGCCAGCGTAGAATGATGTATGAAATACCTCATACGGGCATGGCGGTATCGAGTGACCTGGGCGATTCACTTGATGTGCATCCCAAACATAAGCAGCCGGTAGGCGAGCGTTTGGCTCATTGGGCTTTGAATCAAACTTATGGAAAGAAGAATGTTACACCTTCGGGACCAATGTTCCGTAATGTAGAGTTTCGTGATGGCGCTGCTTATGTATCATTCGATTGTGCCGAGGGGATGCATGCATCGGACGGAAAGCCGTTACAGACATTCGAAGTGGCAGAAACAGAGGATATTTATTATCCGGCCACAGCCGAAATCGTAGGAAATCAAATTAAAGTATATAGTAAAGAAGTGAAAAATCCTCTTCACGTGCGTTACGGTTGGCAACCTTTTACCCGTGCCAATCTAGTCAACGGTGACGGTTTACCGGCGTCTACGTTCCGTACGGACTGGGGAAAATAAACTTGAAAAAGTGAGCAGTTTATGATGAAAAAGTTATTGTATGGACTTGTATGTTGTTGCAGTTTAGCCTATGGGCAAAACCAAGACACTTCGGATGTGTTAATGTTGAATGACGATTGGTCGTTTTCACAGGTAGGAACAGAAAAATGGCTGCCAGCTACTGTTCCGGGCACAGTTCATCAGGATTTGATTCATCATAAACTGCTACCTGATCCGTTCTATGGGACCAATGAAAAAAAGATTCAGTGGGTGGAGGACGAAGATTGGGAATATAAAACTTGTTTTGTCGTTACAGAGGAACAATTAAAGAGAGATGCCGCCCAGCTTTTCTTTGAGGGATTGGATACCTATGCTGACGTTTATCTGAACGGTTCTTTGGTTTTGAAATCAGATAATATGTTTGTGGGTTATGCGGTTCCTGTAAAACAGGTGTTACGTAAAGGTGAGAATTTGCTGCATGTCTATTTTCATTCTCCTATAAAACAAACTCTTCCACAATGGTCATCCAATGGATTTAATTATCCGGCTGATAATGATCACCACGAAAAGCGTCTTAGTGTATTTACTAGAAAAGCACCTTATAGTTATGGATGGGACTGGGGAATCCGCATGGTTACAAGCGGTATCTGGCGTCCTGTGACTCTTCGTTTTTATGATGTTGCCACTATTGCCGATTATCATGTGAAACAGTTGAGCCTGACAGATCAAGTCGCAAAACTTTCTAATGAATTGGAAATTAATAGCATTTCAGAGAAGGAAAAATCTGCTGAGGTTTTGATCTCTTATTCATTGCAAGGAGGGAAAGAAGTAACAGTAAAGAAGAACGTGACGTTAAAACCGGGTTTAAATAAGATTCATATTCCGTTGGATATTCAGAACCCTGTGCGTTGGATGCCCAATGGATGGGGAGAACCTCATTTATATGATTTCTCAGCACAAGTGATATGTGACGGTAAAACAATTGCCTCGCGCCAGCATCGCATCGGACTTCGTACGATACGGGTGGTAAACGAAAAAGATAAAGAGGGAGAATCTTTTTATTTTGAAGTGAATGGTATCCCGATGTTTGCCAAAGGAGCCAATTATATCCCTGATGATGCATTGCTTCCCTGTATAACCACTGAGCGTTATAAGACTCTGTTCCGGGACATGAAAGAGGCCAATATGAATATGGTACGTATATGGGGGGGAGGAACTTATGAGGATGATCGTTTCTATGATCTGGCAGATGAAAATGGTATTCTTGTTTGGCAGGATTTTATGTTTGCCTGTACTGCTTATCCCAGCGATCCTACTTTCTTGAAGCGGGTAGAAGAAGAGGCTGAATATAATATCAAACGTCTGCGCAACCATGCTTCATTGGCCATGTGGTGTGGAAATAATGAGATTCTGGAAGGATTGAAATATTGGGGATGGCAGAAAAACTATACTCCGGAAGTGTATGAAAATATGTTCCGGGGGTATGATAAGCTGTTCCGGGGATTGCTTCCTGCCAAAGTACAGGAACTCGATGAAGGCCGTTTTTACAAGCATTCTTCTCCTTATTTTGCAAATTGGGGACGTCCGGAGTCATGGGGCATAGGTGACAGTCATAATTGGGGAGTGTGGTACGGCAAAAAAACATTCGAATCATTAGACACGGATTTACCGCGATTTATGAGTGAATTTGGTTTCCAGTCGTTCCCGGAAATGAAGACGATTGCTACATTTGCTGCTCCGGAAGACTATCAGATTGAATCGGAAGTGATGAATGGGCATCAGAAAAGCAGTATTGGTAATGACTTGATACGTACCTATATGGAACGTGATTATATCGTTCCTGAGAAATTTGAAGACTTTGTGTATATCGGACTTGTGCTTCAGGGACACGGCATGCGTCATGGGATGGAAGCACATCGTCGTAACCGCCCTTATTGTATGGGGACATTATATTGGCAGCTTAATGATAGCTGGCCGGTAGTTTCCTGGTCCAGTATAGACTATTATGGCAATTGGAAAGCGTTGCATTATCAGGCAAAGCGTGCTTTTGCGCCGTTACTGGTCAATGCAATACAGGAAGGCGATAGCTTGAATATTTATCTGATATCCGATATGTTGGAAAAGCAGAGTCAGCTTACACTTGAAATGAAAGTCATTGATTTTAATGGCAAGACATTAGACAAAGAAGTCATCAAGGCAGTTGAGGTAGCGATGAATACTTCTTCTTGTATCGTGCGTAAACCGTTGGACACTTGGGTGAATCCGGAACAGCGAAAGAGCAGTTTTCTACTACTTAGCCTGAAAGATAAATCGGGTAGGAAAGTGGCTGAAGAAGTTTATTTCTTTGATAAAACCAAGAATTTGGAGCTGCCTCAGACAGCTATTTCCATGAAAGAGAAACAACTCGATGGGAAGTGTGAACTGACCTTGTCATCTCCTAAACTGGCAAAAGATGTCTTTGTCCAGATTCCTGTTCAAGGAGCCCGTTTCACTGATAATTTCTTCGATCTGTTGCCGGGTGAAAACAAAAAAATAACGATAACGTCTCCGGAGATTAAGAAGGGAGAAAGCTTGAATATCACAGTGAAACATGTACGAGATACCTATAACTAACACCTATTAAATAATTTGTATGAGAAATCTTTTTAAAATTGCCGGTTTACTGGCGCTCACGGGATTTATTTCTTCGTGTAACGACAAAGAAACTACAGCTAATTACCAGGTAATTCCTTTACCTCAGGAAATTACGACTGCTCAAAGCCAACCATTTACATTAAATGGTAGTGTAAAAATCATCTATCCGGAAGGAAATGAAAAGATGCAACGCAATGCCCAATTCCTGGCTGATTATCTGAAGAAAGCCACGGGTAAGGATTATGCCGTTGAAGCAGGTACTGAGGGCAAAGGTGCTATTCTGCTTAAGTTGGGTATGGAATCAGAAAACCCCGAAGCTTATCAGTTGAGTGTGAACGCAGATGGTGTAACTATTGCTGCTCCTACTGAAGCTGGTGTATTCTATGGTATCCAGACTTTACGTAAGTCTATTCCGGTAGCTATCGGTACAACTCCTTCATTGCCGGCTGTCGAGATTAGCGACTATCCTCGTTTTAGTTATCGTGGTGCCCATTTTGATGTAGGTCGCCATTTCTTCACAGTAGACGAAGTAAAGACATACATCGATATGATGGCTTTGCATAACATGAATCGTTTACACTGGCACTTAACCGAAGATCAGGGATGGAGACTTGAAATCAAGAAGTATCCTAAACTGACTGAGATCGGTTCAAAAAGATCGGAAACTGTAATCGGACGTAATTCCGGTGAATATGACGGAAAACCTTACGGTGGTTTCTATACTCAGGAAGAAGCCAGAGAAATCGTAGCGTATGCTGCAGATCGTTATATCACTGTTATTCCTGAAATCGACCTTCCGGGACATATGCAGGGAGCATTGGCCGCTTATCCGCATTTGGGATGTACAGGTGGACCGTATGAGGTTTGGAAAATATGGGGAGTATCTGATCAGGTGCTTTGTGCCGGAAACGACAGTGTGCTGACTTTTATTGATGATGTCCTGACGGAAGTAATGGATATCTTCCCTTCTGAATATATTCATGTCGGAGGTGACGAATGTCCGAAGACTGAATGGGCGAAATGTCCGAAGTGCCAGGCTCGTATCAAGGCCTTGGGAATCAAGAGTGACGCTAAACATTCAAAAGAAGAGTATTTGCAGAGTTTTGTTATCAATCATGCAGAAAAATTCCTGAACGAACATGGACGTCAGATTATTGGCTGGGATGAAATCCTGGAAGGTGGACTGGCTCCGAATGCTACAGTGATGTCATGGCGCGGCGAAGGTGGCGGTATCGAAGCTGCCAAGCAGAAACATGATGTTATCATGACCCCGAACACTTATCTTTACTTTGACTACTATCAGACCAAGGATACAGAGAATGAACCTTTGGCTATCGGTGGTTATTTACCTTTGGAGAGAGTGTATGGTTACGAGCCGATGCCTTCTTCATTGACTCCGGAAGAGCAAAAATATATTATTGGTGTACAAGCTAATCTTTGGACGGAATACATTCCTACTTTCTCTCAGGCTCAGTATATGGTGTTGCCGCGTTGGGCTGCTTTAGCAGAGGTGCAATGGTCTAATCCTGAAAAGAAGAATTATGAAAACTTCCTGAGCCGTTTGCCGCAGTTGATTAATATTTATGATGCTGAAGGATATAATTATGCCAAACATGTATTTGATGTGAAATCTGAGTTTGTAGCTAATTCGGCCACAGGAGCAGTAGACGTAGTGATGACTACTATTGACGGTGCTCCCATTCATTATACATTAGATGGAACTGAGCCTACGGCAGCTTCTCCTGTGTGTGATAGTATTCTTACAATCAAGGAAAGTTGTACTCTGAAAGCGGTTGCTGTCCGTCCTACCGGAAACAGCAAAATGCTGACTGAACAGATTGCTTTCAGTAAATCTACTTCAAAACCTATTAAGGCCAATCAGCCTGTAAACAAGCAATATGAATTTGGTGGTGTTTCTACATTAGTAGACGGACTGAAAGGAAATGGCAATTATAAAACAGGTCGTTGGATCGCTTTTTATAAAAATGATATGGATGTAACGATTGACTTGCAACAACCTACCGAGATCTCCAGTGTAGCTATCACTACTTGTGTTGAAAAGGGCGACTGGGTATTTGATGCACGTTCTTTCTCAATTGAAGTATCAGATGACGATAAGACTTTTACAAAGGTAGCTTCTGAAGCATATCCTGAAATGAAAGAGACAGATCGTAATGGCCTTTACGAGCACAAATTGACTTTTGATCCGGTAAAAACCCGTTATGTGAAAGTGATTGCAACATCGGAACACTCAATTCCGGCATGGCATGGTGGTAAAGGTAATCCGGGCTTCTTATTTGTAGATGAAATTACGTTGAATTGAAAAAATAGAAATGACAGAAATTAAAACGATTCGTTTTCTTTCTATCATTGGATGTTTACTTGCCGGGATGGCTGCTTCGTGCAGCTCCCGGCAAGTTGCGCCTAATGAAGAAGGGATTAGCGTGCAGAAAATGACCGGATTCCCCGAAGGAGAACCCGGTTTTTCTTTGGGTGTATCGGCATGTTATGCCGGCATCTATCAGGGAGAATTATTGATTGCCGGCGGATGCAATTTTCCGGAAACTCCGGCAGCTTCTGATGGAGAAACTGGATCTGGCAAGAGAACTGTCAGATCAGGAGATCCTGGAACAGATTGATGATCTGATCCTGAATGGAATGCGGGAATCTGCACTTTCACTCAAAGAGAAGGTACAGCTTCGCCAGGAACTTTTTTATTCGGTGCGTAAACTGGATGTTCTGCAGGAACTGATCGAGGACGA
>OKRU01003492.1_pt1 | contig 12460 bp, 9 predicted proteins | sample 1601131 | NCBI WGS metagenome assembly OKRU01 (sample SAMEA3541558, study PRJEB24748) | human gut metagenome | biome: human gut; feature: human-associated habitat; material: faeces | place: China | collected 2012 | reverse complement strand
AGGGATAAAGCATTCTTCTTGTACAGATTAACTAAGTTATATGCATAATAGGAAAAGCCCTCAGGTTTTTACGTTGGTCCCAGGTACCTAACGTCATCTTTGGCTGAATCTTTTTCCGGAGAAAGGTTCAGGATAAAGAACTGATAACCAACCATGAATTAGTAAACTGAAAGACTGAAGGTTATTTGAAAGTAATTCGTGTTTTATACTGTTTTTATCTGCGAACACCTTGATGTTATTACTTATGTCAGGGTGATTGAAAAAACATACGGTCGATTGAAAACAAAGGTACGGTCCTTTGCTCACAAACTCCTATCGTTTGTAGACAATCGACCGTATGCTGAATAGCAGGTATTACCTACCAACAAAGAGATGAACCAGAATAGATAAATACATGGTCTTATAAAAAGCCGATATCTGCATATCTCCAATAATTATTTGGTGAACCCTAGTCAGGATATTAAATTAGTCAAAGTTGATATTTCATCCGTCATTTTTACAGGTTCATTCTCCAATCTGTCCGTTTCACCGTTACCACCAGTGGACTTAAAATTCTATAAATTATCTTTGCCATATAATCAGTAAACTACGAAAAAGATGTTTAATGCAATTGTACGCTTCTCGGTCAGAAAAAAACTATTTGTCGGTCTGACTACTCTATTTCTTCTGATTGGCGGAATCTATGCCATGATAACTCTGCCTATCGATGCTGTGCCGGATATCACTAATAATCAGGTACAAATTGTAACCGTATCACCTACATTAGCACCGCAAGAGGTGGAACAGTTGATCACATTTCCTATCGAAATAGCGATGAGTAATATTATGGATGTAGAGGAGATACGTTCCGTAAGCCGTTTCGGGTTATCATTAGTAACAGTCGTATTCAAAGAAAGCGTCCCGACAATGCTTGCCAGACAACTCATCAATGAACAGATACAGACTGTGGCAGGTGAGATTCCAACCGAACTCGGCACACCGGAATTAATGCCGGTAACCACCGGGTTGGGTGAAATATACCAATATACGCTGGATGTAGCACCTGAGTATGAGAATAAATACGATGCAATGGAGTTGCGTACCATTCAGGATTGGATTGTAAAACGACAACTTTCCGGCATTCCCGGTATCGTGGAAATCAATAGTTTCGGGGGCAATTTGAAGCAATATGAAGTAGCAGTAGATCCGGATGCCCTTTATTCACTGAATATCACTATTAGTGATGTGTTCGAAGCGTTGAGCCGTAACAATCAGAATACAGGTGGCAGTTACATCGAAAAGGTGAATAAAGCTTATTATATTCGTTCAGAAGGAATGATAAACGAATTGAAAGATATTGAACGAATTGTAGTCGCAAATCGTAACGGTATTCCGATTCATGTGGATGATGTAGCTACGGTACGTTTTGGTAGTGCCAAACGCTTCGGAGCAATGACGATGGACGGCAAAGGTGAATGCGTGGGGGGCATTGCCATGATGCTGAAAGGTGCGAACGCCAATGGAGTGACTACGGAATTGGAGAAAAGAGTGGAAAAAGTACAGAAGATGCTTCCTGAGGGGATTACTATTGAACCTTATCTGAACCGCTCGGAATTAGTGAACCGTAATATATCCACTGTTATCCGTAACCTGATAGAGGGTGCTGTCATTGTCTTTCTGGTTTTGATTATCTTTCTCGGTAATATTCGGGCAGGTCTTATCGTCGCTTCCGTTATTCCGTTGGCAATGCTATTCGCCTTTATCTTGATGCGCCTGTTTGGGGTTTCTGCCAACCTAATGAGCCTCGGAGCCATTGACTTCGGTATTGTAGTGGACGGCTCTATCGTTATATTAGAAGGGATTTTGGCACATATTTACAGCAAGCAGTTTCGCGGATGTCATCTGACGCATGAAGAAATGGATACGGAAGTGGAAAAAGGAGCGGCAGGTGTCGTACGTTCTGCAACATTCGCCGTACTTATCATTTTGATTGTATTCTTTCCTATTCTGACTTTAACAGGTATTGAAGGCAAGTATTTTACTCCAATGGCAAAAACATTGGTGTTTTGTATTATTGGCGCATTAATCCTTTCACTGACCTATGTTCCGATGATGGCGTCACTTTTTCTGAAACGGGATATTCGGGAGAAGAAAGTTTTTGCTGACTATTTCTTCGAACGCTTAAATAAGATATACAAGGTATCGCTAGATTGGTGCCTGCATCATGTGAAGATTACCGTTTGCGCCGCTTTTCTTGCGTTGGCAGGCAGTTTGTTCCTCTTCACCCGTTTGGGAGCAGAGTTTATTCCTACATTGGACGAAGGAGATTTCGCCATGCAGATGACCTTGCCCGCAGGTAGTTCGCTGACCGAAAGTATAGAGCTATCTCGTCAGGCGGAAAAGACTTTAATGGATAAGTTTCCTGAAATCCGTCATGTTGTAGCCAAAATTGGTACTGCCGAAGTTCCTACCGACCCGATGGCAGTAGAAGATGCCGACGTAATGATCGTAATGAAGCCTTTTAAGGAATGGACAAGTGCGGATAGCCGTGCGGAGATGGTAGACAAGATGAAGCAAGCTCTTGAACCGTTGTCGAAATATGCTGAATTTAACTTTTCACAGCCGATACAGCTACGCTTCAATGAGTTGATGACGGGTGCGAAAGCTGATATTGCCATCAAACTCTACGGGGAAGATATGACGGAATTATATAGTAAAGCAAAAGAAGTAGCCCGATATGTGGAACAAGTACCAGGAGCTTCGGACGTGATTGTGGAGCAGGCTATGGGATTGCCACAGTTAGTGGTACAATATAACCGCAGCAAGATAGCCCGTTACGGCATCAATATCGAGGAGCTAAACACGATGGTACGTACGGCCTATGCCGGCGAAGCGGCAGGGGTTGTTTTTGAAAATGAACGTCGTTTCGATTTGGTGCTTCGTCTAGACTACGACAAAGTGAAGGACCTAAATCTCGACAAACTCTTTGTTCGTACCAACGAAGGAATCCAAATACCAATTAGCGAAGTAGCTACAATAGACCTTGTAGACGGTCCGTTACAAATCAATCGTGATGCTACCAAACGACGTATTGTTATTGGCGTAAACGTGCGTGATGCCGATATTCAACAAGTGGTGAACAACATTCAAGATACGCTGGAGAAGAACATTAAACTTAAACCCGGATACTATTTCTCTTACGGCGGACAGTTCGAGAACCTACAAAATGCTATCAACACGTTGCTTATCGTAATTCCGGTAGCATTGATGCTGATATTGCTGCTGCTGTTCTTTGCTTTCAAGTCCGTCACTTATACGCTTGTGGTATTTAGTACCGTACCTTTATCATTAATCGGAGGTATTCTTGCTCTTTGGTTGCGCGGATTACCGTTCAGCATTTCAGCTGGCGTAGGTTTTATCGCTCTCTTCGGTGTGGCAGTGCTTAACGGCATTCTGATGATTAACCATTTTAATGAGGTAAAAGCCCGTGGTTGTTATTCGCTAACCACCTCCCGCATCATCCGAGAAAGTTGTCCTCATCTGTTGCGTCCGGTATTTCTGACAGGGTTGGTTGCTTCTTTGGGATTTGTACCGATGGCAATTGCCACTTCTGCCGGGGCAGAGGTACAACGCCCGTTGGCAACGGTAGTAATCGGCGGATTGATTGTATCTACGATACTGACTTTATTGATTATTCCTGTATTTTATCATATTGTAAACTCGGTTGCTATGTTGCGTCATAGTAAACTAAAAAGATGGTTCGGTTTGGGTTTGTTCTCATTTGGATTAGTGTTGCTTCCCGCACCTGTAGAAGCGCAACAAACGGTCACTTTAGAGCAAGCCATGGAAATGGCATTGCAAAACAATCCACGCTTGAAGATGGCAGAAGCTGAGATACGTCGTACCCGAGCTACTCGCGGTGAAGTGATGGAACTGGTTCCAACAGAATTCAGTTATTCATGGGGTCAACTCAATGGCGAAGTACGAAAGGATAAGGAGATGGCATTGACCCAATCTTTCGGTTCACTGCTGACACCATTTTACAAGAATGCTTTAATAAATCGTCAGGTGGCCACAGGCACTTATTACCGCCAAATGGTGGAAAAAGAAATAAAGGCAGAAGTAAAACGTGCATGGGCCTACTACCTGTATGCATGGAATCTTCGGGAGATGTATAAGGAACAGAGCGAATGGGCAGACCGTGTACAACGTGCCGGGGAACTTCGGTATCAACAAGGCGAGATCACCTTGTTGGAAAAGAGTATGACTGCGACCATTGCTTCCGATATGCGCAACAAACTTTTCCAAGCGGAGGAAGAGCAAAAACTTGCTGGCAACCGCTTGCAATGGACATGTTACACAGATGAAGCTATTTTACCTGATGAAACTGCCATTGCGGTTTATCCCGTTGACTTGACGGAAGGAGCGCTTTCTGAAGCGCACCTCAACTACTTCCACAGTCAAGTGCAGGAACGCCAAGCATTGCTTAATATCGAAAGGAGTCGTTTCTTTCCGGAATTCTCTTTCGGATATGTACGTCAGGATATTGCTCCTTTGCGAGGATTAAATTCATGGATGGCAGGTATATCGTTTCCCATATGGTTTTTACCACAACGTAGTAAGATTCGTCAGGCAAAGCTGGATCGTTATCTCATACAAACACAGGTCGATGCCAATGTTCGTGAGTTGAACAATCGCGTCACTGAACTTCGTGCTACATTGCACCGCTACGGTGAGAGTATCTGCTTCTACACCACCTCTGCACTAATAGAGGCCGACAATCTGCTCAAGACTGCCGACCTTCAGTTCCGGCAGAGTGAAACGGATATTACGGAATATGTACAAAGCATGAATGTCGCCCGAGAAATTAAAAAAGGATATATCGAAACGGTTTACCAATACAATATAGCCGCTTTGGAATATGAATTATACAGTATCAAATAAAAAACAAAGATATGAGACAAATCGTATTACCTCTTGCACTGTTGCTAATGACAGCTTGCAACTCTTCGAAAGAACAACCTAAACCAATGGAACAGGCGACGGATACCACTACTACTATGGCAGAGAAAGTAGACACTATGCAAGTGGATGCCATTACCTCAGCTACAGCGATTGCCAATCCGGCATCATTTAACGGTACGTTGGTAATTCCGCCCCGTAACTTTGCTACGGTTTCCCTCAGTATGGACGGCATCGTCAAGAACCTTTCTTTATTGCCGGGAACTTATATCCCGAAAGGAGCGGTACTTGCCACGTTGGAGAATCCGCAATTCATCGAACTGCAACAAAACTATCTGGATAGCCATGCACAATTGGAATACTTGGAAGCCGAGTATAACCGCCAGACTGCCTTGAGCCGTGAGGAAGCCGCTTCACAGAAAAAGTATCAACAAAGCAAAGCGGATTATCTTTCCATGAAAAGCCGTATGCAAGCCAATGCTGCCCAATTACGTCTGCTTGGCATTGAACCGGAAACATTGTTAAAGAGTGGCATTCGTTTTTATCTGGAAGTAACAGCTCCCATCGGCGGTTACATAAGCAATGTACAAGCAAATTTGGGTAAACATTTGTCTGCCGGAGAACCTCTATGTGATATCATTGACAAGAGCGAAACGATGGTAAGGCTGATCGCCTACGAAAAAGATCTTAATGGTATGAAGGTAGGTAGTAGAGTACAGTTTAGGGTCAATGGTTTGGGGAAACAGACTTTCCATGCCACGCTTATTTCCATTGGACAGCAAGTGGACGATACTAACCGTTCCATCGAATTGTATGCCAAAGTATTAGACGGCAGCCCTATTTTCCGTCCCGGAATGTATGTATCGGCACGAATGGAGAAAGAATAAATAATAATAGTTATCTTTGCTGCTGAATTAATATGATGCCTTTACGAATGATAACTGCCAATAAGAAATATCTGCAACTAACAGTAATTGTTTCCCTTGTTGTGGGATTTCTGATACATTTTCCGGAACTAGTCTCATTGACCGACACTTTCGAGCAACAGACTTTATTCCCCGGTATGACTCCGGCAGATGTGTTATTTGAAGTAGGTTATACTTTTTTGTCTCTTTTGGTCCTTTTTGCCGTAAATACCTATTTATTTGGTTTCAACGATCCCAAGATATGTATGACATGGTGGAAAGTGATGTTGTCATTTATTCTCACTTGGATATTAAGCAAACTGTTAGGCGAATTCTTTGTCTACTTGCACCAGAATTTCAGTATTCCTGCCATTGATGCGATGGTACACCACTATCTTCACCCGGTACGCAATTTTATTATCAGCGTCATCGTGACGGGTACTTGCTACATCAGCTACTTGATACGCGAACGTCAGACGGTACTCTTGGAGAACGAGAAACTCGTAGCCGAGAATCTCCAGAATCAATATCAGGCATTGAAGAATCAATTGAATCCTCATATGCTTTTCAACTCCCTCAACACCTTGCAATCTCTTGTTCGGGAGAATCCCAAACGGGCACAGGAATACATTCGTGAACTGTCTTATGTTTTACGTTATACGCTTCAAGAGAATGACACACATACCGTCAGTTTACAAGAAGAGATGGAGTTTACCGACTCCTACATTTTCCTGATGAAGATGCGTTATGAAGATAACCTGCATTTCACTCTTGAAGTGGGTGAACATTTGATGGATTATCGTCTCCCTCCCTTTTCCGTCCAACTGTTAGTAGAGAATGCTATCAAGCATAATGAAATTAGCAATCGCAATCCGTTGACCATCCGTATCTGTACGGCTGGTGAAGAATCACTTTGCATAGAGAACAATCTGCAACCTCGTCGCACATCCGCTTCAGGAACCGGAGTCGGTCTGGACAACCTCTCGAAACGCTATAGGCTGATCTTCTGTCGGGATATACAAATAACCGAAGTAAACGGTATATTCAGTGTTTGCATTCCGTTAATAAAACCCTAAATTACCGATATGAAATCCCTAATTATAGAAGATGAAAAAGCAGCAGTGCGTAATCTTACCGCTATATTAACTGATGTAGCTCCGGAAATTGAAATTATCGGTGCGCCGGACAGTGTTGCCGATGCTATCGAGTGGTTTGCCTCCAACCCGATGCCTGAGCTTGTATTTATGGATATTCATTTGGCAGATGGGTCAGCTTTCGAGATATTTGAACATATCCAGATAAAATGTCCTGTTATATTCACTACGGCATACGATGAATATGCCTTGCGAGCTTTCAAAGTAAACAGTATCGACTATCTGCTGAAACCAATCAATGAACAAGACGTTCGTGCAGCTTTGACAAAATTAAAGAATCTGTATGCCGTTCCTTCTTCAACATTGGATTTGCAGCAGCTTCTTTATCAACTGAAACACGAAGAGAGCTACAAAACCTACTTCCTTGTCCCCACTAAAGGGGACAAACTAATCCCTCTCTCCATAAAGGAAATCGCTTATTTCTATATCACGGAAGGAAGTGTAAAGGTCGTGACTAACGAATCTCGCGAATATATTCTTCCGCGAACGCTCGACGAGCTGACTGATAGCCTCAATCCGACCATTTTCTTTCGTGCCAATCGGCAATTCTTAATCTCTAGAGATGCTATAAAAGACATTGATTTATGGTTCAATAACCGTCTTGCCATTAATCTATATATATCTACACCGGAAAAAATCGTCATAAGCAAAGCACGTGCCGGAGAATTTAAGGATTGGTTTGCCGGAGGAAGGTAAGTTTACAAATCATCCTTATCTTGAGTTGTGTTTCATTGCTGGCGGTACATTACCGCAAAACAAAAGGCAAATTCTCTTTTACATTGTGAAAAGGTTAATTATCCACTTTTATTCGTGCGATGACTCTTTTAGCTTTTGAAAACGATCTATTTGTATTGATATAATAAATCTAAAAACGTTGGTTTGTGTCTGTTTTGTAGTAATAATGAAATGGAATTGCAATATCAATTGCCTAAATTCGTAAAATTTTAAAAGAGTGTAGCAAGATGATAAACCTCATAGATTCTGAATTAATTTCTTTGAAACAAGATATCGAAGAAATGTGGATGTTAGTATATAATCATTGGATAGGGCAGGAGAAGCCATATTGACCCTTGACCGGAGTCTGGCACAGCAAGTAATTGCTTGTGAACGAAGGGTAAATGCTTTTGAACTTAAAATAGACAGTATGGTAGAAGATGTGATTTCTCTTTATACTCCCGTAGGAGTTGATCTTCGTTTTGTATTGGCTATGCTTAAGATAAATAGTGATTTGGAACGTATAGGGGATTTTGCGGAAAAGATGGCGCGTTTTGTAGAACACTTTCCGGAACCGGCTTTGGACGGTGATTTAGTAGTACAACTTCGTTTGGATGAAATGATTTCTGAAATTCTGAAAATGTTGCGGCTTACCAAGGAGGCGTTAAATGGTGAAAATATAGAATTGGCTACTCAGGCATATTCAAAAGATGATCTTTTAGATGAGATAAATGCGGAAGCTCCTCATGTATTGGCTGATTATATTCTGAATAATCCGGAGCAAACTTTTACGTGTCTTAATCTTTTGAGCATTATCCGCAAGTTGGAACGTGCGGGAGATCATGTTACGAACATTGCGGAGGAAATAGTTTTCTTTGTAGATGCAAAAGTTTTGAAGCATACGAAATATATTCCGGTTCCTTAATATTTCTCGTTGATTTCCTATATCTTTGCAGATATGGAATACACAACAACACATATTGTTTATTTTTCTCCAACGCATACCTCACAAAAGGTGGCACGTGCCATTGGTGAGGGGCTTGGCATGGGAAGAAGAATAGAGACAGATCTCACTTTAGACAGAAGTGCGGAACCGATTTTTATAAAGGATTCGTTAACGGTTATTGCAGTTCCGGTTTATGCCGGAAGAGTAGCTCCCGTTGCGTTAGAAAGAATCGAACGTTTAAAAGGAGAGAATAGCCCGGTTATCCTGGTTGCTCTTTATGGGAATCGTGATTATGAGGATGCTTTGGTGGAATTGAGAGATACGGTGATAGCGAGGAGATTTGTTCCTTTGTCAGCCGGTGCTTTCGTTGGTGAGCATAGTTATAGCAGAGAGAATATGCCCATTGCTGAAGGACGTCCGGATACAAAGGATATAGATGAGGCTGTGATGTTCGGACGGAAATCATTGGAAAAATTATCAAAAGTATCTGCTCTGACAGAAATCTATCCTTTCTATATAAAAGGTAATGTACCTTATCGGGCAGTAGGACCATCTGCTCCTGCAGCTCCGGTGGTGCTGGAAGAATCTTGTGCAGTATGCGGTGAATGTATCGGGCTTTGTCCTACTAATGCTATATATATAAATGTAGAAGGAAAGATAGATACGGATAAGATGAAATGCATAAAATGCTGTGCCTGCGTAAAAGAGTGTCCTACACAGGCGCGGATTTTTGATACTCCTTATACTGCTATGCTTCATGAGAAGTGTTCTGCCCGAAGAGAAGTGGAATTGTTTTTTTAGTCTAGGATACGACTTATGATTTTAATGTTTTTAGTATTGGAGTAAAGAACTTGCAATGCTTCTTCTCTTCTTAATTTGTCAGTCGATGTGTAAGGTTGAGGCATTGTTTCTTCAATGAGCCGGATGATGCCGGATGGGGTGTCTGCAATTTTGCATAGTTGTTCCAGACCGGTACCCGAAACCATTGGAGAATTAACAATACAGTATGCGCCTTTATATAGTGCATTTAGCAGTTTCAGTTTGACTCCTGTGTTTTGAAAAGTTATCAAAAGGTTGATTTTTGCATTTAAAATTAGTTCATTAAGAGTTTCGTCGGTAGGGTTTCCAATAATTTGTACTTGATTCAGGTCTTGTGCCTGTTTGGTAATTATTGGGCTGGGGTTGGCTCCGGCAATAATGATATTTGTATCCGGTAGATGAGGAGCGATTTCAGTCAATATATAATTAGCGGCTTTGATATTCTCCTCAACAGAAAGATTCCCTTGGTACAAGATATAGTTTTTATTACCGGGTAGATCCTTTTGAATTTGTTGCTCAAAGAAGCAGGGCAGTAATGATGTCGGTACATGAGGATATTTCTTCTCAAAATATTTTTGTTCATTAGTGCTGATGGCCAATATATGATTCGCATAAGTCAGCACCTTCTCAAATCGCTTCAATCTGAACGCCTCTATATAGAAAAATAATTTTCTCCGAAAACTTTGGGAGGATAGTTGTAATTGCTTGTAGTATTCATGTTCTACATTGTGGGTACGTACCAGTTTAATCCTATTCCTTAAAGAGCTGTCATTTAAAAAGTAACAAGTATGAAGTCCTTCAAATAGGATAGGGGCGTCGTCTTTCTGTAAATTACGAAGTAAAGTCTTATCTTTTCTGCTGTTCACGATATAAGGTGTCAAAGAGAATTGAGATAAGATATTAGTTTTTCTAATATAATAATGTACTTCATTTACGATAGATAATAGCTCATTTTCATATCTGTCATGCCGATATTGATAGGTATGTAAGATGATATAATAACCTTCTTCCTTTAAACTCTGAAGTTTATAATATACATCGATTGCTCCTCCATAATTGGGTGGATAAGGTACTTGAAAACTAATAACGTGTATCTTTTTACTCATATCAAAAACGTTAGAAAAGACCGTTTCGTTTACAAAGTTATACATTATATTTCATTTTACTTAAATATTCATCACATTTCTTAGTCTTAAAAAGACGGTGTGTTGTTTGAAATATAGTTAACTTTGCAACCAATTTAGCGTAAATATCAATGAAGACTAAATATATAGGATATATATTACTTATTATAGGGCTTTTTTTCTCGAATTCTATAATAGCTCAAATAAGAGGGATTGTAACAGATTCTCTTACGAATGAGCCTATACCTTATATTTCGGTTTATTACGAAGGAAAAGGTGTTGGTAGTATAACGGATTTGGATGGTAAGTTTAAAGTGGAAACCCGTAAAGGATGGAATAGCTTGACGTTTTCTGCCGTAGGCTATGCGACGAAAGTCGTTCCGATTGTTCCGGGAGTTACCAAGCAATTAAATGTTAAATTGGCTTCGAGCGATATACAGTTGGAAGAAGTGGTGATTAAACCAAAGAAAGAGAAGTATTCTCGTAAGAATAATCCGGCTGTGGAGTTGATGAGGAAAGTAATTGAAATGAAATCTGCACAGAAGCTGGAAGAACATGATTTCTATCAATTCAGGAAGTATCAGAAGATAACGATGTCACTAAATGATGTTACTCCTGAAATGCTGGAAAAAGGAGTATATAAGAAAATGCCGTTTTTGAAGGATCGCATAGAGGTATGTGAAGAAACGAATAAGCTGATACTCCCGGTTTCGGTACAGGAAACTGCTTCTCAAAAGGTATACCGGAAAGATCCTAAGGCCGAAAAAATAATTATAAATGGAATGACTTCCAGTGGAATAGGTGAACTGTTCTCTACCGGAGATGCACTTAATACTGTTTTAAAAGATGTTTTTACCGATATAAATATTTATGATAATGATATACGTTTGTTGCAAAGCCGTTTTGTAAGTCCTATTTCCTCTTCATCCGCTATCTCTTTTTATAAATATTATATAATGGATACTGTATATGTAGACCGTTATAAATGTATTCATCTGACGTTTGTTCCTCAAAATTCACAGGACTTTGGTTTCACAGGGCATTTATATGTTTTGGATGATTCTACTTATGCAGTAAAGAAATGTGTAATGAATCTGCCGAAGAAAACAGGTGTGAACTTTGTAGACAACTTGGATATTATTCAGGAATATGAGCAATTGTCTTCTGGAGAATGGGCTTTGAAGGATGATGATATGATTGCTGAGCTTTATCTTGTAAAGGCATTGCAGGGGGTGCAAGTCAGACGTACTACCAAATATACGGATTATGCGTTTGATCCTTTGCCGGCACAGTTGTTCAGAAAGAAAGGAGAGGAAATAAAGGAAGCGGATGCCATGATGAAAGGAGAGGAATTTTGGGCGGAAGCCAGACAGGTTCCGCTGACTCAAACGGAAAGTACAATGGATATATTTGTTAAACGTTTGGAAGAGATTCCCGGATTCAAATATGTCATATTTGTTGCGAAAGCATTCATTGAGAATTTTGTCGAAACGGGTTCTAAAGAGCATCCCAGTAAGGTGGACATCGGCCCTATCAATACAATGATTTCTAATAATTATATTGATGGACTCCGTCTCCGTGTCAGTGCGCAAACCACTGCCAATTTGAATCCTCATTTGTTTTTGAAGGGGTATTATGCGTATGGATTTAAAGATGATCGTTCCAAATATAAGGGGGAGGTGGAATATTCTTTTAATAAGAAAGAATATTTGCCAAGGGAATATCCTAAACATTCTATTGCCGCTTCATATCAATTTGATGTGATGTCTCCGATGGATAAATTAGTATAAAATAGTCAGATGGGAGGTAAATCTCGTTTAAAACGGGCAAAAACTCGTTTTAAACGAGCTTATAGTC
>OKRU01003470.1_pt1 | contig 12516 bp, 13 predicted proteins | sample 1601131 | NCBI WGS metagenome assembly OKRU01 (sample SAMEA3541558, study PRJEB24748) | human gut metagenome | biome: human gut; feature: human-associated habitat; material: faeces | place: China | collected 2012 | reverse complement strand
CGCTGACGTGGAGGGAAAATGGTACCAGTATTGGCTGCCCCCGCAAAGGCGCATTTCGGCGGCAACGGCCCCACCGTGGAGTACCGCGAGGGCCTGTATGTGGGCTACCGCTACTACGACACTGCCGGTGTGCCCACCGCCTTCCCCTTCGGCTACGGCCTGAGCTATACCAGCTTTGCGTACAGTGACCTGAAAGCAGACGAAAAGGGCGTGACCCTGACTGTCACCAACACCGGCAGCTGTGCAGGTGCCGAGGTGGTGCAGCTTTATGTGGCAAAGCCGGATGACAGCCTGTGGCAGATCGGAAAGAAATATTATATGCCCGTTGCCCGGATCAAGGAACTTAACGGACTGACAACAGATATGTTAAAAGGCGGCGAAAAGCTGCTTCTCGTAAAAGAAAGATAGCAATTTTCATCAGCAGACAGATGTCGCAAAAAGCAGGCGGTGTATATACGGTTGCTTTTTTGCGTTTTTCGGTATATAGTAAATTGTACGAATATCGATACAATCTGATGAAGCTATTCAGCACCATGCATCGTAAGACACGATTTTGCGAATGGATACTGAATAGTTTCAATAAGGCGAGGAACGCAAATTATGGAGCAAATCACAAGAAAGGCATATGCCAAGATCAATCTGGTGCTGGATGTCACAGGCAGACTGCCAAACGGGTATCATGAGGTCAGTATGGTCATGCAGAATGTCGGTATCCATGATACATTGACATTTACAAAAAGAGGGGATGAACAGATTGTTCTGACAACAAGCGACGGACAGCTTCCGTTAGGAGAAGACAACCTTATTTATAAGGCAGTTCTGCTGCTAAGGGAGCTGACGGGAAACAAAGACGGTGTGACAATTCATTTAGAAAAAAGGATCCCTGTGGCAGCAGGCATGGCAGGCGGCAGTACCGATGCAGCAGCCACACTCCTGGGGGTAAATGAGCTTCTGGGACTGGGACTTCAAAAAAAGCAGCTGCAAAAGGAAAGCGTCAGGATCGGCGCAGACGTTCCGTATTGTGTGCTGGGAAAAACAGCTCATGCCCGGGGCATTGGCGAAAAGCTGACGGAGATCGCATCTCCGCCGCAGGCGTATCTGGTTGTGGCAAAGCCGGATATCAATGTATCAACACCGGTTGTATACCGGGCGCTTGATAGTCTGCCTTCTTACCCACATCCGGATGTAGAGGGCATGATACAGGCACTGGAGCAGAAGGATTTAAACGCCCTTTGCGAAAAGCTTGGAAATGTACTGGAGCTTGTCACGGCAAAGGAATATCCCGTGATCGGACAGATCGAGGATGTTCTGCTGAAAGAAGGGGCGAAGGCTGCACTGATGAGTGGAAGCGGACCGAGTGTATTTGGCATTTTTGATACAGAGGGGCAGGCACAGACCGCCTGCAAAGCACTGGAAAAAGCAGCGCTTGCAAAACAGCTTTTTGTGACGACGTTTGAAAATGGAGAAGGTTGATGAAAGATTTCATGCAGGAAAACATGGACGAATTTCTGCCACTGAGAGAAGTGGTGTTTAAAACGCTCAGACAGAGCATTCTGACAGGGGAACTGAAGCCGGGCGAACGACTGATGGAGATCCATCTGGCTGAGAAGCTTGGCGTCAGCCGCACACCGATCCGGGAAGCGATCCGCAAGCTGGAGCTGGAGGGACTTGTGACCATGATCCCGCGCCGCGGAGCGGAGGTTGCAAAGATCTCGGAAAAAAATCTGAAGGATGTACTGGAAGTACGTACCTGTCTGGATTCACTTGCGGTAAGGCTTGCCTGTCAGCGGATCACGGACGAGCAGATCGATGATCTGAAAAAGGCGTGTGATGATTTTGTGCTGGCAACAAAGACCGGAGAAGCTACAGCGATCACAAAGGCAGATGTTAAGCTGCATGACGTGATCGTGCGCGCAACGGGAAATGAACGTCTGCAGCAGATGATCAATACGTTGTCAGAGCAGATGTACCGCTATCGTTTTGAATACATCAAGGACAGCGCATATCATGCACTGCTGATTGAGGAGCACAGGCGGATTTATGAGAGCATTGCAGCGCGGGATGAGGAGCGTGCGGTGGCTGAAATCACGCAGCACATTGAAAATCAGTTATATACAATCCGAAAACATTTGCATTTTACGGAATAAAGTGGTAAAAATCTGTTGATACTCCCAGAAGAAGGGAGTGGAAAACATGAAAAAAATGTGGATGGAAACGATTTTGTACGGAGCACTTTCCATGCTGTTCGGGCTGGCATTCTTTTTCAGCCTTTTATACGAGGATAACAGCCTGGTAACGGGCAGATGCTACAGGATCGATCCTGCATATGCACAGGAAACGACTTATACGGTGGAAATGTTGGAACAGATGGACCTTGACATGCTTCATATGGTCTTCCCGGAAGAGAAGATCAGATATGGATTTTATTTTGGTGGAAAGAAAATATCTGACAGGAGAAAATAGATGACAAAAGATGTTTTGATCTCTGTTTCGGGGCTTCAGATGGGAGAAGAAAAACCGGAACAGATCGAAGTGATCAGTAAAGGAAATTTTTATCAGAAAAACGGTTATTCCTATGTGTTTTATGATGAAGTGATCGAAGGCTTTGATCAAAGGGTCAGAAATATGATCAAATTCAAGAATGGGGCACTTCATGTGCAGAAGAAGGGCATTGTCAATGTCAATATGGCATTTGAGGAAGAGAAAAAAAACAATACCTGTTATACGACGCCGTACGGTGATATTATGATCGGAATCGATACAGACAGCGTGGAAATTTCGGAAGAGGAAGATCACATCAGTCTGGATGTCGCGTACCGGCTGGAAGCAAACTATGAGCATCTTGCCGATTGCCGGATCAAAATGGATATCCGGTCAAAAGAGAGCGGAATGCCATTAATGGAGTGATAAAATGATCTATACAGTGACGATGAATCCCTCGCTGGATTATCTGCTCTCTTTGCCCGCATTACAGGCAGGAGAGACAAACCGATCTGCTGCAGAACGGCTTGTGGCAGGCGGAAAAGGGATCAATGTATCGAAGATGTTATATAATCTGGGAACGGACAGCATCATTTGGGGCTTTGCAGGCGGCTTTTCCGGAGAAGAGCTTTGCAGACAGCTGACCGCTGCAGGGCTCAGACAGGAGCTGATTTTCTTACATAATGGCAATACGAGGATCAATGTCAAATTATCTGCCGGACAGGAGACAGAAGTCAATGCAAAAGGTCCCCAGGCAGAGGAAGAGGCTTTGCAGATTTTTTACCGGAGGCTGGAGGCGCTTACGGCGGAAGATTACGTGGTTCTGTCGGGCAGTTTGTTACCGGGCATGCCATGCGACAGCTACAGACAGATCATGCAGCAGCTGCAGGGAAGAGGAGTGCATTTTATAGTCGACACAACGGGAGAGTCGCTTAGGGAAACGCTTCCTCTGCATCCGTTTCTCATAAAGCCCAACCAAAGAGAACTGGAAGAACTGTTTAAAACGGAACTGACGCAGCGCAGTCAGGTGGCAGAACTTGCGAAGCAGCTGCAGGAAATGGGCGCGGAAAATGTGCTCGTATCACTTGGGGGAGACGGTGCTATCTGCGTAGCAGCGGATGGCAGGATTTTTGACAGCAGACCGCCCGGAGGAAAGGTTGTGAATTCTGTGGGCGCGGGAGATTCCATGGTGGCAGGCTTTTTGCATGGCTATCTGCAGACGGGAGATTATAAAATGGCATTTCTGGAAGGCTTGTGCGCGGGCAGCGCCAGCGCCTTTTCGGAGGGCTTTGGAACGAAAGAACAGGTAAAAAATGTCATGAACCTGACGGTTCATGACATTAGGAGGTAAAAATAATGGCATATCAGGCAGATAAAAACAGATATCAGGAAATGGATTACAAAAGATGCGGCAGAAGCGGTCTGAAGCTTCCGGCGGTATCGCTGGGATTGTGGCACAATTTCGGCTCTTATGACAGCTATGAAAACAGTAGAAAAATGTGTGAAACAGCATTTGATCTCGGCATCACACATTTTGACCTTGCCAATAACTACGGACCGGAGTATGGAAGCGCAGAGCGTAATTTTGGCACGATCTTAAAGCATTCACTTGGCGTATACAGAGATGAGATGATCATCAGTACAAAGGCAGGATTCGATATGTGGGAAGGCCCTTACGGTGATGGCGGCAGCAGAAAATATCTGATGGCAAGCATCGACCAGAGTCTTCTGCGCATGGGACTTTCTTATGTTGATATTTTTTATCATCACAGACCGGATCCGGAAACTCCGCTGGAAGAAACCATGGGAGCACTTGCCGATATCGTAAAAAGCGGCAAGGCACTTTATGTGGGAATTTCCAATTATGACGGCGTACAGCTGAAAAAAGCAGAGCAGCTACTGACCGAGATGCACTGCCCGTTCATTATCAATCAGAATAAATATTCCATTTTCGACCGGACGATCGAAAAGAATGGACTGAAAGAAACAGCACCAAAGCTCGGACTTGGTATTATTGCGTTCAGCCCGCTTGCACAGGGACTTCTGACGGATAAATATCTGCATGGGATTCCGCAGGGAAGCCGTATCCAGAAGAACAGCCCATATCTGACAGCCGCCAGTCTGACGCCGGAAATGCTGCAGAAGATCTCCGCCTTAAATGACATGGCGCATGAGCGGGGAGAAAGTCTGGCACAGATGGCACTGAACTGGATCCTCAAGGATGATGCACTGACTTCCGTTCTGATCGGCGCATCCAGCCCGGCGCAGATTATTGAAAATACGACAAAGATCAGGCGCCACGCCTTTACGGAGGAAGAACTCCAAAAGATTGACCGCATTGTATTTTAAAGGTATACTATAGTGGCGTATAAGAAAAACAAAGAGGAACTACTATGAAGCATAAATTAAAACTAAAGGGAAAACTGCAAACCTATCTGCAGCTGTCGATGCTTTTGGGTATTTTGCTGGCAGTTGTCGATATCTGGATCTATACACTGGATATCAAAGCAGGTGTCGTATTATCCGGTTTTGTGCTTTTTTATCTGATCATGTCTCTGATCATGATGAATTTCAATAAATCGATCCTGATGAATGAGCTGGTCAGCTTTGCCACGCAGTACGGGCAGATCCAGAAACGGCTCTTGCGGGATTTTGAAGTTCCTACCGCGCTTTTGGATGAAAACGGTAAGGTGATCTGGACGAACCGTACCTTTGAAGAGACGGTGCATAAGCCAAAGGGCTATAACAGAGACATTCATTCCTTATTTTCCTGTATCACAAAGGAAAAACTGCCAAAAGAAAACAATGAGTTGACAGAGCTTTCCTTTACCTATGAGGAGCGCGAATTTACTGCAAAGATGCGCAAGATCCCACTGGCTGAAATGGTGGAGAACAGCGATATCTTTGAATCCGAAGGCAGATATGAAGGCTTTATGGTCGTTCTGTATCTGTTTGATGAGACTGCGCTGAAGATCGCGCTGCGCGAGAACGATAACCAGTCCCTCTGTGTCGGACTTTTGTACATTGATAACTATGAAGAGGCCCTCGAGAGCGTCGAGGAAGTCAGACGTTCCCTTCTGACGGCGCTGATCGAGCGAAAACTCAATAAATACTTTGCAGCCTATGACGGTATCGTGAAGAAGATGGAAAAAGATAAGTTTTTCGTCATCATCCGCAAACAGTCGCTGAAAAGGCTGAAGGAAAACCGCTTTGACCTGCTGGAAGATGTCAAGACGGTCAACATCGGAAATGATATGTCTGTCACACTCAGTATGGGAATCGGTTCTGACGGACTTTCTTATGGGCAGAATTATGAATTCGCAAGAACTTCCATTGATCTGGCGCTCGGCCGTGGCGGCGATCAGGTCGTCATCAAAACGCCGGAAGGTGTTTCCTACTTTGGCGGTAAGAGCCAGCAGATGGAGAAAAATACAAGAGTGAAGGCAAGGGTCAAAGCACTTGCCCTCAAGGAAATCATTACCACCAAGGACAAGGTGCTTGTCATGGGACACGCCAATACCGATGTGGACAGCTTCGGTGCAGCGGTCGGTATTTACCGGATCGCCAAGACGCTTGGCAGAAATGCCCATATTGTCCTGAACACGACCAATAATACGATCAAACCGTGGGTAGACTCTTTTAAGAGCCGGCTGGATCATGAAGAAGAAGCGATCATCACCAATACCCAGGCGATCGAAATGGCGGATAACAATACCGTTCTTGTTATTGTGGATGTCAATAAGCCGAGCATTACAGAATGCCCGGATCTTCTGAAATATTGCCGCAGCGTTGTCGTACTCGACCACCACAGACAGGGAGAAGAGGTTGTGGAAAATGCAACGCTTTCCTATGTGGAGCCATATGCTTCTTCTGCATGTGAAATGGTTGCGGAGATCCTGCAGTATGTCGGTGACGGCATTAAGGTCAAAGGCGTGGAAGCAGACTGTCTGTATGCGGGTATTGTGATCGATACGAATAATTTCGTGGCAAAGGCTGGTGTCCGTACATTTGAAGCCGCAGCATTCCTGCGCCGGAGCGGAGCGGATGTAACGCGTGTCAGAAAGATGTTCCGCGAAGATGCCAATGATTACCGGGCAAAAGCGGATGCAGTCGGGCAGGCGAAGATCTACATGGATGAATATGCCATTTCTGTCTGTCACGGAGAAGATACAAGTGCACCGACGGTTGTATGTGCGCAGGCGGCAAATGAACTGCTGAACATCAAGGGCATCAAAGCCAGCTTTGTCCTGACACAATATAACCAGATGATCTATATTTCAGCGCGTTCCATTGATGAAGTCAATGTACAGGTCATCATGGAAAAATTAGGCGGCGGCGGTCATATGAATGTTGCCGGTGCGCAACTGAAAGATATCAGTATGGAGATGGCGTGTGAACGCATCAGGGATACTTTAAAAGAAATGAAGGAATCCGGTGAAATTTAAAAAATGTGAGCAGATATGCTGCATCAAAATGGATGGAGCTATGATATAACAGCCGGAGAATAAGAAAGGATAAGGAATACCATGAAGGTTATTTTATTAGAGGATGTAAAATCCATTGGAAAAAAGGGAGAGATCATTGAAGCAAGCGATGGCTATGCAAAGAATTTCCTGTTTAAGAAAAAGCTGGGCATTGAAGCAACAGCAGACAATAGGAACAACTTAAAGCTGCAGAAGAAGCATGAAGAAAAGGTAGCGGCGGAAAATCTGGAGGCTGCGCAGGAATTTGGCAAAGAGCTGGCTGAGCAGAAGGTTGTTGTAAAGATGAAAGCGGGAGAGAACGGAAAAGCATTCGGTTCTGTTTCCAGCAAGGAAATTGCAAAAGCATACGCAGACCAGTACAAAAAGGATCTGGATAAAAAGAAACTGGTTCTGCCTGATGCCATCAAGAATTTCGGTACCTACGAAGTAAAGGTAAAGCTGCATCCGCAGGTAACGGCAGTTTTACATGTACAGGTAGTGGAGGCTTAACAGTAGGAGGTGCTACCTGTGGCAGAAGAAGCGATTCTGAAAAGAGTATTACCACATAGTATAGAAGCAGAGCAGTCTGTCATCGGATCCATGATCATGGATAAGGATGCGATCGTGACGGCATCTGAAATTCTGCACGGTGATGATTTCTACAGCAAGCAGTACGGTATCATTTTTGATGCCATGGTGGAACTGCATGACAGCGCACAGCCTGTGGATCTGATCACATTACAGAACAAATTAAAAGAAAAAGACGTTCCGCCGGAAGTCAGCAGCCTGGAATTTGTCAAGGACCTGCTTGGCATTGTTCCGACGAGTGCGAATGTTGCCAATTATGCCAACATCGTCGCGGAGAAATCTCTGCTGCGCAAGCTGATCCGTCTGAACGAAGAGATCGAAAATACCTGCTACGCAGGCAAAGAAAGTCTGGAATTTATCTTAGAGGATACGGAGAAGCGTGTTTTTGATCTGGTGCAGAGACGGAATACAGGCGATTTTGTACCGATCCGTCAGGTTGTTTTAAATGCGATGGATAAGATCGAGCAGGCAAGCAAGACGACCGGAACTGTAACGGGAATCGCGACCGGTTTTATCGATCTGGACTATAAGACATCGGGCATGCAGCCATCCGATCTTGTGCTGATCGCTGCCCGTCCTTCCATGGGAAAGACGGCGTTTGTTCTGAATATCGCACAGCATGTGGCATTCAAGCTGAAGGAAACGGTTGCGATCTTCAGTCTGGAAATGTCAAAGGAACAGCTCGTCAACCGTCTGTTCTCCTTAGAATCCCGCGTGGACAGCCAGCATATCCGAAACGGAAATCTGACCGACAGCGACTGGGAAAGACTGATCGAAAGTGCAGGCGTGATCGGAGAATCCAATCTGATCATCGACGACACACCGGGTATCAGTATTTCCGAGCTCCGCAGCAAATGTCGAAAATATAAACTGGAGCATGATCTGAAAATGATCATCATTGACTACCTGCAGCTCATGAGCGGTAGCGGAAGGGCGGAATCCCGTCAGAACGAGATCTCCGAGATCTCCCGTTCCCTGAAAGCGCTTGCCCGTGAACTGCATGTTCCCGTACTTGCACTTTCGCAGCTGAGCCGTGCGGTAGAACAGAGACCGGATCATACGCCGATGCTTTCCGACCTGCGTGAGTCCGGTGCGATCGAGCAGGATGCGGACGTCGTTATGTTCATTTACCGTGATGACTACTACAACCACGACAGTGAAAAGAAAGGAATCGCAACGATCATCATCGCCAAACAGAGAAACGGCCCGATCGGCGACGTAGATCTGGCATGGCTGCCTGATTACACAAAATTTGCGAATCTGGAACATTAAGAATAATGGTTTAATTATTGAAAGGACAGCGTATGCTGTCCTTTTTTGCTGCCTGCCATTTATATATGAGTATATTTGTTCCATAACCCATATTGATATGGGAGTGTTGGGGGATGTGTGCTGCGTATTTTGGAAGGCGTTTCATGCCAAATGCGGGAAATGTAGAGATATGTATGACCTTGCAGGATGTCTTGGCACACATTCGTCCAAATCGATAAAAAGTGTGAAAGGGGATGAGGCATATGAAAATATATAACCGGATATTCACCCTAAAGCGGATAAAAGAGCAAGGGTGGACGAAACTAATAAAACTACTTTGGCATGTATTCGCCCATATAGATAAAGAGGGGCAAATAAGTATGCATATAATAAATGATTTGCGATAAGCCTTAAATGAAAAACTCAGTGCAAAATCAAAAGGTTTTCTAATACATTCAACATTGTATTTTCTGTTTTTTTGGTATTTTATGTGATATAATTCGATTAAAACTGTTGAAAAATGCTTAATTGTTTACATGCCAAAATAGCGGCTCGCATTTTCTTCTGCAAAAGTTAATGCAACCCACTTCGTACTGATTATGGATGATTAACTATCTGCTTTTCATTCTTATTCTTTACTAAGTAACTTTGGACTTAAACATATCTCGTCTGCGGCGACTGGGGACATGTTAAGCACTTCCAACAGTTTTTTCATTTCTTCAGTCTCTACGAGATCATATGGGCTTTTATATTCCAGTCCCGGTCTCGTTGTACTGTTGATATGATTTGCGATCAGCGTCATATCTTCCTGGGTATATCCCTTAAAGGTCTTACCTCTCGGAATGACATATCTTATAAATTCGTGATTCTTTTCTATATGAGGTTTCTGCCATGATGCCTGTGGATCACAATAAAAGATTTTGGTTCTTGGCGAACCACTCTTTGTATATTCGAGAGCTAATGCATTCTTGAAACATCTTCCATTATCAGTAAGTATCACCGGAAAAAGCTTTCTAAATCTTTTAACACCTAATGCCTTTGTAAGCTTATCAAATACCTCTATTACCGGATCCATTGCTTCTTCTTCAATCAGTATCATTAGCATTACAGAATTACTATTAAACATGATTGTAAGAAGTACCTGTTCCTTTGTTCTAAGTCCTCTAACGGTGTCCATTTCAACCACAGGTGCATCCGGATGTTCCTCCATATACTTTTGAAAGTCTTCATAAGTTCTTCCCTGTCTGTAATTGAACTTGTTACACTTTATTTCAGTCTGCTTTTTTCGACGCTTTTTATATTTTACTTTACGCCTAAGATCCAGGTTACTTATGGTCAATTCTCCAGCATCGATATAGTTGTAAATACTTCTTTCAGATACTTTTATTTCATCACCATGTGTATTACATATATGTGATAATGGCTGTCCTTGACGAATAAGCGGTGACAAAATTTCATCTAATGTCTGGAGTTCTTCTTGACTAAGTCTTATTCCCTCACGCGACTCTGAACGAACCTTTTTCGCCTTTGCATCCGCCTTTTCCGCAAGATAATAGAACTTGTTATACTTACATGCTTTCTTATTCTTTTCACTGCATGAATCGCATACAAATGGCGCCCTTTCTGTTTTTTTACAAGTATGTGTAATGCACCTGTCACAATACCCTGTACAATCATGCTCCATACAAGTCCAACATCTCTTGCTGCAGTACTCATCTCCGCAAAGACCTGTCTTTCTACAACTTGGCGGATAAATACAATCCGTTCCATAAGAATACGGTGTCTTGACCATTATTCTGTTCTGCTTCACTTCTCTGGTAACACTTGATGTGCTTCTACCAATTTCTTTAGCTATCTGACTAAAAGATTTCTTGGCATAAATGCCAGCTTCAATTCTCACTCTTTCTTTAAAAGTTATTCGATTGTAATTACTCATTTGACTCCTAACCGCAGATAGTAATCACATCGAATCATATCACATAAAATACCTCCTTCTGCAAAAGTTATTGCAACAGATTTCTCTATTTCATAACTTTTTTGTTGCGTTAAGTTTTTCAATTAAAGGATTTGCGATAAGAAACCTTGCATTGAAGGGAAATATTCGTCCATATTACGGCGCTATAGCACATAAGGATGAAAACAAATAAGATAGCGAAAAACACTTTCGCTCAAATTCAAATGAAAATGTCAATTTGTATGAAATGTAAATAAATAGAAGAGAAAGAGATCTGTAGAAATTCCTTTATTTTGTCGGATACTTTGTTTTTACATTGCTGGCACCGGAAATATAATCTACAGACACATTATAATAACGGGCAAGAACCAAAAGACTGTCTACAGGAATTCTGGTTTTGCCACTCTCATAGTCTGCATAGGTACGCTGTCCTATATGCAGAAGGTCTGCAATTTTCTGTTGGGTCAGAGAATGATCTTCTCTGATCTCACGTATTCTTTCATTATATTTCATAGTCCACATATCCTCTAAACTAGTATACGTGCATAATAATTATTCCTTGACTTTTAGAGTTATAAACTCTAAAATAAAGATGAGAGGAGGACTGAGATAAAATATATGGTGTAAGAAGTGGGTGTGAGACAGACATCGATTAAGAAAAGCAAAACTAAAGAAAAACAGGATGACGGTATATCATGAAAGGAGAAAATATGGATCTTAGTATGAAAAATTCATTGTTTATTATTATTGGTATTATATGTACTGGAGCAGGAATTGTATTTCGCATTTTTGCAGATAAGGGTGTGATGGGGACTATTTTGATAATAGCAGGAATTGCGGCTTTTCTTTATGCACAATGGGGAATAGCTGAAGCATTTGCAGAGATTGCAAGAGCGAAGGGATATTATGAGGAGTGTATGCAAATATTTGTATTTTTCTCATCCTTAGCAGGGTATTTATATGTTATTTCTCTTCCTGATAGAACACAAAAGCAGGAAAAATCTCAATTCAATGAAAATTCAAAACTATGAGACAATAAACAATTATAGAAAACAGGTATGATTGTAACTGCTGCAAGCGCCTTGTGAGGGAATATGATTGGCAATATAATCTGATCTGACGGAAAGAGAAGATAGTATTGGACAATATAATATATAATAAAGTAATTTAGGAAAATAAGAGGACTTCCATCGGAAGTCCTCTTATTTATTCGCTTATTCGCTCAGATATTAAGCTTCTTCGATAGAGCCTGTTGGGCAAGCACCTTCACAAGCGCCGCAGTCGATACATACAGATGCATCGATTTCGAATTTGCCGTCTCCCATGCTGATTGCTCCAACCGGGCAAGCACCTTCACAAGCGCCACAAGCTACACATCCGTCATTAATCTTACGTGCCATAATGATATCCTCCTTGTTTTCTGAAACTTTTCATAACTTCATTTTACTGAGATTGATATTTTTATATCAATAACAACTACACCACATTATATAAAAAAAACGATGGAAATACAAGAGGAATTCTCATTTATTTGCCGGGATATTTTTGGAATATTTCCGGCAGGCGAAAAGTGCGGAATAAAAATGTATAAAATCGTATACATTGCGCAAAACGGTTGACACTTTGCCCAAATAAGTAGTACACTTTTAACGTAAAAAATAGTTTGGGAAACTGTATTCCCAAGCTGTTAAATTATAGTATTCTTACCAATTAGAAGGAGGTATATTTTCATGGCAGAAGCATGGAGAGGCTTTAAAAAAGATGGCCACTGGGATGTAG
>OKRU01003460.1_pt1 | contig 12540 bp, 10 predicted proteins | sample 1601131 | NCBI WGS metagenome assembly OKRU01 (sample SAMEA3541558, study PRJEB24748) | human gut metagenome | biome: human gut; feature: human-associated habitat; material: faeces | place: China | collected 2012 | reverse complement strand
ATGGCGGCGCACTTTTCAATTGGAATATTGGCGCACTTTTCAATTAGTATCTACACCGTATGAAGAATGGACATGTATATCTTTTCGATACGAAAAGTGCCGGAAGTGATGTAACTGCTCCGGAGAAACATAATGCCTTGTTGCAATATATCCAGGAATATTCAACTAAAGATACACCTCTTTATGGAGGAGTTATCATTCAAGATGGAAGTAACTGGCTATATTCCAAACTACCTATTGAGAATACTACTGATTTGTTAAACTGGGATGCTTTTTATCCTGAAAACGCATAAAGATTATGGCTAAAGGTATAGATCCGAAATTTGTTCACTACGGCATCCGCAAAGATGATTTAGCTATGATAGAAGCAATCTGTGAAGCGGAAGGTGTAGATTTTGACTGGTTAAGTGAAGATATTCTGAAGGCCTATCATGCCAAGAAGGTTGACGTGATAGAAATGAGTGATAATGAAACGGAAGACATCATCCGTAATGCAATCCAAAAAATACGTCAATAAATACGATTATGCTGATACAGAGAATTAAAATAAGCAATTATAAGACTTACTTGTCACTTGATCTGGATTTGACAGTCGATGACGATCGCCCTATTATTCTGATTGGCGGTGCAAATGGTGGCGGTAAGACTACTTTATTCGAGGCCATAAGCGGAGCTCTTTATGGTCTGAAAATTGAAAACAAAGAGCATTTCATGGAATTGCTCAATCAGGGAGCCTTAAACACAGCCAAACCTGAGATTTCCTTACAGATAACATTTGTAGGGAAAGTACTCGGTCAGCAACAGAAGTACATATTAAAGCGTGTTTATCAGTTAAATCCGCAAGGAAAGCCATTGGAAAGCGTATCGCTGAACATGAACGGTAACATGTATGTTTACGGTACAATGACTACTCCCAAAGACCGGGTAAAAGCAGAACAGGAAATCAATAAAATCATCAAAGCCAATCTGCCTCAGGAACTGAGCCAGTATTTCCTGTTTGATGCAATGCAATCGAGTGAACTGCTGAAGAAAAATGTATTTGCCCAAACCATTCGTGATAATTTTGAGAATGTATTGGGCTTCAAAAAATACCTTCAGTTAAAGCGTGCTGCTGAAAAGCTACAACAGGAATGGGCTCAACAACGTCTTGAAGCAGAAAAAGAAGCCCAGGAATATAATGAACTATGCGCACAAAAAGACAAGCTGACCGCAGACTTAAATACGTGTATAGCGGAACAAGATGCAAAATATAAGTATCTTGCGTCGGTAGAAGTGGAATATAAACGAGCAAAAGACGGTGCCCAGGAAGCTTCTGCCCTCAATAAGAAGATACAGGAGCTTGCCAGTAAAATTGACGATATTGTAAAGCGTGCAGCAACTTATGCTGAGGACTTGAAAGCATTTGTTGACAATATAGAAATTGATTTATTCTTACCTAAATTAGCTGCAAACCTGGCACAAGAAATCAATAATATCCTGCACATAAAGGAACAACTTCAGAAGGAGAATACAGGTGCCTATCCGTTGGAGACATTGAAAGATGTGACAAACAAAATTATAACTTACTTAAAAGATTTGTCACTATGCAGTGAATCTGTGGATGAAGAACAGGTCGTATCTCATATTGTAGCTATCCAAAATAGCACTAATAAAGAAGATCCTTTTGGTTATCTTGACGAAGCAGAAGTAACCGCTTTATCTAATTTGGTAAAACGAACTGGTTCCAATCAGTTCATTGCACTTGACCGCCAGCGCCAGGAACTGGAGATTCAACTTTCGACGTTGGATAACTTACGTTCTCAAAAACAGACCTTGGAACAAACGCAAGCCGGTGGTAACGAATATCTAATTCAAAATTATGAAGCCGCTCAAAAACAGATAGAGAAACTGAAAGGTCAGGAAGCGACTCTGAAAGCAGACATTCAACGTCTTGAGAAACGGATTCATCAGTTTGATGTACAAATCCAGCAAGAACCTGATATTAAATTCGACACTTTGGTCAAGCTTAAGCCTCTGTTTGAAAAGATTGCAGACAGTTTGCTGAAGAAGAAAAAAGCCCAGATTGAAAGTGAAATGCAGCAGCAACTCAACAAGTTACTGGTTTCATATAAAGGTCATGTAGCCAAAGTTGAGTTGTCCGACAGCATTGAACAATTCAATATAAAACTCTATCATACTGCCGGAAATGAGATTTCATTGAATCAGCTTAATGCTGCATCCAAACAAATCTTTATCCAAGTTTTATTAAAAGTATTGCGAAACCTGGGAGATTATAATCCACCTGTAATGATTGATACAGTAATGGGTGTTCTTGATAATGAAAGTCGTGATGCCTTGATGGAAGAATATTTTCCACAATTGGCAGAACAAACGATTTTGCTTTGTACGACCTCTGAAATCAGAACAGACAGCGACTACATCAAACTGGAACCGTTTATTTCCAAAACCTATACACTTCATCGCAATGTAGAAGCACAGAATACTACGGTTGAAGACGGTTATTTTGGTTTAACTCTTAATCAGTAAAAGAAATGAGCATCATAAATTTTTCAAATACGCGCCAGATGGAAGGATTGTTTGATGCAATCAATCCAATCAAGGAACTGATTGAATCAAAAATCAATCTTTCCAGAACGGCTGATCGGGAGAAACGTATAAACTTGAATCAGAATAAAGTAATGCGTATCTGCTTTATCGTGGGACTAAGCTTGCCTACAAAGCGTTCCATAGATGATTACAAGGACATACAATTGTCAGTGTCATCCATAAGAATTACTCCCAGTTTTTTCACAATGCACGATTTAAGCACCTTATATTCGGCATTGTTAAAACTAAGATATGCAGACTTGAACATTGATTGGACTCAAAACGCTACTCTTTCTCGAATTATCGCAGCAGAAATGCTTCGTGGACGTGACTATCTGATGTCTGACAACAATCTGGATTCCTTCTTATACGCAATGAACAACAAAGTAGCCATGGCAAAAGATATTCCAGTTCTAAATCTTCTGATTGGAAACTATGGTGATGAAGAAATGGAAGCAACTTTGGATATAAATAGTCGTTCCATTACTAACTCACAGATTATTATTGCGGGAGCCACAGGTTCCGGAAAGACCAATTTGCTGGCAGTTTTGATTCAGCAATTCAGAATGTTATCCACAGAATCACAATATCCCGTGAACTTCCTTCTGTTTGATTACAAAGGAGAGTTCAGCGATATACAGAATAGCCATTGGTTGGCACTCTTCGATGTGGACCGTTCTTGTATTCTGGATCCATTGACACAACCATTGCCTTTTACTCCATTTAAGGATTTCACAGGACGCTCTATCAATGAAATCAATCTGTATTCTACAGAAATGTCTTCTGCTTTATGTTCTATAGACCGAGTAAGTGCGAGTGCCAACATGAACAACCGTCTTAGTGAAGCTATTGTAGAAGCCTATAAATCGACAAATGGCACCCCTATTTCATTTGAATTAATGCTGAAATGCTATCAATCACGAATGAAAGATGCAAATAATGATGATAGTATTTCTTCTGTTCTGAAGCAATTGGTTAATGCGCATATCTTTGAATCAGAAGATAAAGTATCCTTGATTGATGACAGCTACATCATTAAGATGGATGGATATCCAAAAGATGGACCTATTGCCAAAGCTATTGTATATTTCCTGATGTCTAAACTTAATAACATTTATGAGCTACTGGATAAGCAAGCAGTAAATGATGAAGTAGTACAAATACGTCATTTCTCTATTATTGATGAAGCTCACTATATGCTTGACTTTGACAATCGCCCCCTGCGTAATTTAATTGCTGTAGGACGAAATAAAGGTCTGAGTATTATCCTTGCCACTCAGAACATGAGTAGCTTCAAATCAAAAGGTTTTGATTTTTATGCCAATGCTCAGTATCCTTTGATTATGAAACAGCAGACTATTGATGATAAGGTCATTAAAGACTTGTTTGGCGTGAGTGGCCAGGAACTTCAAGAAATCAGAACTGCTATAGCCGGACTTCAGAAAGGTGAATTGATTATTAAAGACCAGATGGCTTTTGCTCTTGGCATGGGAAATAAGTATAAGAAAATTAATGTGACACATTTGATATAATAAGTATGGCTTGCAAAAATAATATAATACTCAATTCAACTTGTATAATAAGTAGTATAACTTGTGTCGCTTTGACATTCTGGGGGCAAATAAAGAATAATGGGACTATAACGACTGATTCATACATAGGGATTATAGCTTCATTAATTGGTATCTGTGCTACAATAGTTGTTGGTTTTCAGATTACAAGTTTTTTTGAACTACGTAATTTGAAACAACAAATTGATCAAGTTGAAAAGCAACGTAAAGATTTAGAATTATATAAAGCGACCATTTCAAATGAAATACATTTATCTAGAACTGGTATTTCAAATGCATTCGGTATTTTATCTGTGGTAGAAAAAAAGTCTTTACTAGGCTTTGCCGCACGTGTTAGTTCCATCGTTTGTGATGATCTGCAAGCTACACCTGGTAATATATTACTAACTAGATACCAACAGTTGTATGATGCGACCTCTTTTTTCTTAAAAACAAATGATTATGTAGATTTAATGTATCCTATAACAGAAAATCTTAAATATATTCATATACCGCAGAACAAAGAAAATTATAATGAGATTATGAAATTGCATTTCGATATCATCACAATGATGGAGAAAGCGAAACAGAATTTAGCTAAATAATGAATAGAACATGGCTGAAAAATATAATGCATCAAATATTGCCTTAGAGCAAATACTGAACTTTATCAAATCAGGTGAAATTGCGATTCCTGAAATTCAACGTCCTTTTGTATGGAAGCCAAAACAAGTAAGAGATCTGATAGATTCTTTATATACTGGTTATCCTACAGGGTATCTTATCATCTCTCAAAGTCCAAACATCAGGCTCAAAGATGGTACACTTGCTGAAGGAAAGAAAATTATGATTGACGGTCAGCAACGTGTTACTGCACTTATGACTGCCATTATGGGGATGGACATTATTAATGCTGACTTTCAGAAAAAGCGTGTTAAAATTGCCTTTAATCCATTGGCGAATCCGGAAAACGATGAAGAACGCTTTAAGGTGCAAGACAACGCTATTTTGAAAGATAAAAGATGGATTGCCGATATCGCAGAGGTATTTAAACCGACATTTGATATGTGGCAATTTGTCAATGATTATTGCGAAGAGAATCAAGAGATAAAAGGCAGCGCTTTAAATAAGATTCTGATGCAACTATTAGATATAAAGAACAGACAAATCGGAGTTATCATGCTTGATAAAGAATTGACTATTGATGAAGTTACAGAAATATTCATTCGTATTAATAGTCAAGGAGCAAAACTAAATCAAGCAGACTTCGCTATGTCTAAAATAGCTGCCAATGTTACTTATGGAGGCAATATGCTTCGAAAAGCTATTGATTACTTCTCTCACTTATCAGTTCAACCAGAATGGTATTCTGATATGATTAAAGATGAAGAATTTATGAATTCTATTTTTGCATCAAAACTGAAATGGTTGAAGGATGATCGTGAGGAAATCTTTGATCCAGATTATAATGATATTTTGCGTATAGCATTCATGTATAAGTTTGGTAGAGCTAAGATGAAAGATCTTGTAAGTTTACTTGGTGGACGTGATTTTGAAACACGCGAATATAAAGAAGAGATAGCGGAGAATTCATTCGGACAACTTACGAGTGGTGTCATTGATTTTATGAATGAATACACTTTCTCTAATTTTGTTCTAGCTATCAAGTCAGCAGGATTCATTGCCAGCAAGTTAATCAATTCTCAAATGACCCTTGACTTTGCCTACACTCTATACTTACTATTGAATGCAGATCCAAATATAGACAAGACGCAAATCAAGCATTATGTGGTTAAATGGTATGTAATGACTACTTTGACAAGTAGATATATAACATCGCCAGAAACTGTAATGGATATGGATATAAAACGTATCAAAGAAAGAGGGTTCCTAAACTACTTTAGTGAAGTGGAAGCTGCGAATCTTTCCGATACTTTCTGGGATATAGCTTTGGTGCAATATCTTGAAACATCTGTGATAAATAGTCCATACTTCAATCTTTATTTGGCATCTCAAATACATGATGCAGATGATGCCTTGTTTACATGTGGATACAAAGTCAATGACCTTATAACTGTAATTGGTGATGTACATCATATTTTCCCTAAAAAATACTTGATTAAGAATGGAGTAAATGAGAAATCAAAATATAATCAGATAGCCAATTACACATATTTAGACACCCAGGTTAATAAGGCTGTGCGAGATGATTCTCCTAATATATATTTCTCTAAAGTCTTCGAACAGTGCGAAACCGGTATTGCTGTTTATGGAAACATAACAGATAAAGCATTACTGCTCAAGAATCTCCAGCAGAACTGTATCCCTGAAACTATATTACAAATGGAACATACAAATTATGAAGAATTTCTTGCAGAGAGACGTAAGCTGATGGCGAAGAAGATAAAGAAGTATTATTATAGTTTATAGACATATTATTTAATTCTTTCTTTTATTATGTGTGATTTAAAAAAAAGAACTCATATATTTATAGATACCTCTGTGTTTCAAGCAGAAGGATTTCTCAAGGAATCGAGCCGAGTGTCAAAGTTATTTGGTCTTGCTGCAAAAGGCCACCTGACTATCTTATTACCTGAGATTACAAAAGAAGAATGGCGCAAACATTTTTGTGAGGCGACTCTTTTACCAGTTGATGAATTCAAACGAAGAATGATGGTTATGGGTAGTCCAGATGAATTATCTAAAGCTCTAGAAATCATTTCTGCAATTGACAGTGAATCAATATCAACAGCAGTTCTTGACTCAAGTATTGCAAAAGCCAGGATTCAGATTATAGGATACGACTATTGCAATGACGTCGAAGGGATATTCAAGAAGTACTTTAATAGCGAGAAACCTTTTGGGAAAAAGGGAAAACAAAAAGAATTCCCTGATGCATTCGTTCTAAGTGCTCTTGAACAATATGCTAAGAAGAATCGTATTGAGAACATTATTCTCTTGAGCCATGACGGTGATATGTTTGACTACAAAAGCGATGTTTTAATCCAAAAAGAAATTGGTGAATATTTGAATGGAATCCTGAAAGAGATAGCTACATCCGAAGCAGAAAAAAGAGATATCGAAAGACTATATGCCTATTTTCATAAAGGGAAGATTTCATTTGCTGCAGACCTAAAAGAGCAATTGACAGATTACCTTCTTGATTATAGTGTATACGATAATCGAGTCCAATGGCAAGAAATTGAAGACGTAACAATTAAAGAAGAAGTAGCACTCTCATTCAGTGATAAAGATATACAACTGACTGAAATTAATAAGGAATACCTTGAGGCTATTTGTTTTGTTGATGTTGATGCTATAGCGGATGTCGAACACGTCGATGAATCAATGAGCTATTGGGACTCTGAAGAAAATAATTATTTATTCAAAGAGTACACGACTAGTGAAGTGGAAATATCAGCATCCATTAAATTAACAATTCGAATGGATAGGACCGAATTAGTGATGGGACAAGATCCCGCTGTAGAACTCTGTGAAATCGAGTATAGAGATTTACAAGAGGCAATAGATGGGGAGACTGAATACTAAAGTGTGTCTGTAAAGTTATAATATCTTTTTTCATTTACTTAACACACTCGGGACGGGTAGTCCCGCCCCTTGGTGCTGACCGTTCCCCGACCGATGAGTTTTCTGGAGAGAAATAATGCATGACACAGTTTATTTTACACAACCAACACACTTTAGCTTACAGTCTCTATTCTATCTTAATTAATTGTTTTTCAGATCTATATCTAATCATTTTTATTAGTTACAACAGGTTTCTTTTGTGAGATAGGAACAAACTTCATTAAAGAATCAATGTTTGCACTTATCGAATGTATTTCTTTCAAAATTTCATCTTGCCCCTTTTGAACGTCTTCAATGCCCTTATTAGTTTGCTCTATCAATGGAGAATAATCTTTCTCTTTTTCTTTATGGCATTGCTGAACTGCAAGTAATAAAAAACCACTCAAACCTACAGTCAAGACAAAAGTAACAATTTTTTGAAAGTGCATATGTGCTCTGATAGACTGCTGCACGCCATCAATACATAATGGACATGAGTACTTTAGCCAGAATATTCTTAACCTTTGCCAAATTGAAGGAGTGCCAATCAGAGACGTACATTCAGTATATGCCATAAAGTCTCGCCATAATGATTTCTGATTCTTTTCTTTTAGTAGCCAAGTAGCTTTGATGAACCTATGTAAAAGAATACAATCCTCTAATGGTCGTATAGCCTCTGTTTGTGCCGGATATAAAGTTATTGTCACATGGCCATCTGGCAAAAGGTAGAAAAACAGTGTTACTCCAGATTCAGTAAGTAGCTTGGAGCCGTTTTTCTTGTCTATTCTTTTTACTGCCTGCCCACCCCAGAAGACTTCTATCACATCTGGGTTATTACCACCAGCCCTACTTCCTGGACATACTTGAAGAATGCATCTATCTTCAAAAGGCTGTGATAAGGGATCTGACTTCTGTAGTTTACTAAAGATATCCTTAGCACTATTATAAAACTCCCTGAAAGCATCTTCATGCTTCTTAATTTTATCGAGCTTTTGCTCGTGCTTTGAATTGTTTACCATTTGCTTGAAATTATATGTTTTGCCTTTAATTGACTCTTTTTTCTGAAAATGTTTATAGGTATGTTTTGCTGCCATTACTATGCTGTATAAAAAAACAGCCAAAACAATAAGTAGTATTAAATTATTCCAGCATCCAATATTTAAAAAATAATCCCTTGCCCACAACAGCAGTAAGGGCACACCGATTCCAGAAACGGACACTATAATTGTATATCTGATAATTGCAATCACATCACAATCAATGGGTTTGTGTATCTCATATTGTAACACTTCCATATCCTCAATCACTTCGCACTCTACGTTTCCGGCGATATTTCCAAATTCCTTATCATCCATTCCTTCATCTGAGAATCTATTACCAAATGATAGTTCTTTTCGAATAGTTGTGAAATAACCTGGAGATATGCCCATTGGACAATCCAGCAACTGACTGAAATGCACCTCTTGATAGTTCTTGTGAATAAGGTTATACCAAATGCTATTCACAAAAATTTTAATCCTATCCAAATCCTCCTCGCTATAATCTATGTAGGGATTCTGTTTATATTGTTTTAGCTTCAGGTCCCTATGTAAGGCATCAATAGCGTGCATAAAAGATTTGACGTTTCCATCCTCATCTAATGCAGGTTCATTCGCTTTTAGTTTACCTCTTTGTTCGTTTAAACAGTTGCTATTCCAGATAAATCCACATAACTGTCTAAAGAGTGTAAGCTTTCTGCCTAAAGTATCAAATTTTAGTTTATTCTCGTCATATTCCTTATTTCGAGCAGTTAGATAACTACTAAGGAATGCAACGAGAAATCCAGCAAAGATAGATGCTGTTGTTATTATTGCTATACAAAGATTTTCATTCATTTTATTTTATGATATATAGATTAGTATCAATGGGATTCTCTTCATATCAATTTATATTCATGTATTTCGTTTTCAGTATCAACCTGAATATAATTAACCGGAATATGATACTTTTTACGAAGAGCATTCAAATACTTCTGTGCATCGTCAGTAAGCACAATACTGCCTACGATATAGTAATTACGGACCTTGATATCGGTATGGTATAGACCGTATTCAAGCAGTTGTGAGAGTGATTCACGAATACATAGACGAATATCTGATATTGTCTTGATTTCATAAAGATCATATTCATTACCATGCTTCGCCACGATATCGATTTCTGTTCCAATAGGAGTAAGATTTTCTGTACCAACATTTTCTTTCCCGTATTCTTTTACAAGATAATCGTAAAGAGCTTTTTGGATAATTGGATGACGTTTTGAAATATGAGAACGACGAGAAGAACCATTTTTGGCATCTATATCAGTTTCTTCTGTTCGGAAACCGGGTTGAAAGACGAAATGATCTTCAAGTTTGAAAATTGTCTTAAGGTTATAAAGTGATGTATAATAGCTTGTTTTAACATTGGGTTCTTTTCTATCAACAGGCTTCAAAACATCAAATTTTCGGAGATTTTCAGGTCTATATCGGAGATTAAAGGCAAATCCACTAGGTATTTTTTCTATGTAGTCTTTGAGTTGTTCCTGCATTTCTGCATACCAACCCTTTTTCTTGTATTCACTAAGAATAGTCTTTGCCTCTTTATTGAAAACTGGTTCTACATCAAGAATCTCCCCTACCCAGTAACGCTGTTTTGTTTTATCGTTTATCGTAAAGAGAGAGAGATCAAAAGATAAATTTTCCTTATAAGAAGCAACTGCTTGAATATGTCCATAATGATAACCATTTATCGTCTTGGCAATGTCAAATAACCATTCCTCGTGACCGAATCCGTATTTATATTCATATGAGTCCTTATTCTTGCTTTTACCAATTCGTCCGGAAGGACATGTCCAACCATTTGTGTTCCAACAAATACGTGCTATCTTTTTTAGTCTGACATTGATCCCAAGTTTTTTGAATGTCTCGGCATAATCAAGTTCATAAGCATAATCAAACTCATCATTATATACTCTCCTTGCAACCTGAAGGAGGGGAAGAAATACTGTATTATCGTCATTACAAATCCACCATCCACTGATGAAGGAATTGTCTAGTGATGCACTATATTTTATCGCATCAAGAATAATCTTTTTAGTCAAATGTGTCATAATAGAAGTCGATTTTAAACAAATTATTGGCACTAATTCAATAATATAGTGCCGATAATTTGCGTGTAGTCATATTCTTTTAATGTAGGATTATCCTTTCCTCTGGCTGCCATTCTACAAGTGAGACGATCGCCAGATATTGTTCCTTTGCAGAGCTCAACTTATTTAAGAAGTTTCACATGTAGCTTTAAATTTAAAATGAATCATGGTATATATACTTTACATATAGCACCGTTCATCGCTAAATGAATCCAACTCATGGTGTTATACTGCTTTTCTATGTCCATGCCCCATCGCCTACCGACATTCTCAATCTCCTTATCAATATTATTTTCCGTTATTTCTTCAGGTTTTAAATGAGTATTATGTTGATTTATCCAACAATTCCAAGCCTCACTTTTGACAAGTTTTTCTTTTCTTTCTTCAAACGGCAAATGTGTAGGTAACATTTTTTTTAATCGATAAATACCCAACTCCCAAAAATACAAGATTCTATGACTAGGATCTAATTCTTGTTTTTTCCTTTCTTTTTCAAGTATTGCCAAAAATTCTGGCTCCTTGATCTCTGGCTGTTGCTGCCAATAATTATTTAATGCTTCATTATCGGCTTTTTGCATTGCCTCAATTCGTTTGTAATCTTCTGTTTGGTATCTTACAACATAAGGGCTTTCACCTACGATTGGAGTATTACCATACCATAATTGACCAACCTCTGGTTGTTTCACTGCAAAGATTGAAGACCCCATACTAAAATCGGTCTTGGATAATTCTTGATATTTAATAATCCAAGAATCGTTTCTATAGTATAAGTTCAATAGATAAAGCGCAGCCATCGAATGTAAAAGAGCTTTTATATTACCATCTTTGAGAGAAGCAAATCTATCATGTTTTACAGCTTGATATGCTTTTTCCCAAAATGTACCAGCTCTTTTATGGGCATTCTTTAATGGTCTTAGAATTCGATTCTCTTCTTTGGTTAAATTGAAGAATGGAGCAACAACCAAAACTCGTTTATCATGTATCGCCCATTTTATATCAATAAGTTTTAAGCAATCCTCATCAAAAAACAAGTTTTTATCTCCACGTTGTTTTGTCCCGCCATTGTCATAATACAATTCCTTGGAAATTGCTTCTATCTGGACGCAACATCGTATAAGTAAATCTGCGATATAGGGTGAAAAAGTCTCCAATTGAGAATTACATGGTTGAGTAATTTCTTTACCATGCTCATGAGTAGTAATTTCATCCGTTATAAATATAAAATTAGAAACATTAATGAACTCTTTTTCGAGACTCAAATATGTCTGCCAAAATATATCTGATTTTTTCATATAAATAAAATTTATCCATCACTGCCCTATAAAAGAGTGGACAGCAATAAATTACTAACAATATTCTATTTTGTAAATTAAACGTAATCTTTCCTCCTTGCATCCAATACTTCAGAAAACAGTTCCATCTCTCTTTTGGAAATACCCAATCGTGTTGCCATTTCTCGCCATCCTTTTACGACTTCAATTACTTCAGAAATAATCTTTTCCGCTATTTTACGATTAAGCATATAATCTTCGCAAGTATCAAGTAAAATACCCAGTTCTGCTTTATTGGAAGTTGATGAGACAAGCAGACTCTGAAACTCATTCAGAGTAGGATTCATATCGTATGCCGGAGAAAGTGTCCAGCCTTTCGCAGTCAAAAGAAAGCCATGAT
>OKRU01003455.1_pt1 | contig 12559 bp, 8 predicted proteins | sample 1601131 | NCBI WGS metagenome assembly OKRU01 (sample SAMEA3541558, study PRJEB24748) | human gut metagenome | biome: human gut; feature: human-associated habitat; material: faeces | place: China | collected 2012 | reverse complement strand
ATTTAAACAAAACTGCTTCCCCCATCGCTCAAAGATGGGGGTTTTGAAGAGCTTCTCTAACGGGTAATGTTTCAGTTGATCAGCAGTCATCGATCATGCTTCAAAAAGCGTCTGTCGAGCTTGCTGAGGGTAGCACGATGACAGTTGAAGGTGCGCTTTCGAGTAATGGTGGGCAGATCATTCTCAATGATGCGGCCGCGGATACGGTTAGTATCGCTAGCCTGACTGACGGATCTTCTCTCGACGCCGTTGCTTCGGGTAGCCTCAACGACAAGCTTGGCGGCGATCTCAATGCTTTCAACGACGCCATCTCCATCACGAACGGTGCCGAAGGCACGACCCTCGTCATGAAGGAAGGTCTTGTGGCCGGTGAAAAGACGGCGCAGCTGACCGAGGAAGGCAAGATCGACGAGACGACGGTGACCGAAAAGACGAACTCGGTCATGGAGTCTTCTCTTGAGATGGCTGCTTCCATGCCGCTTGCGATGAACCGCATTCTCACCAACGACGTGCGTAAGCGCATGGGGGATCTGCGTGCTTCGAACGGTACGCACGGTGCCTGGGCGCGTTATGACGGCGGCAAGCTCTCGGGCGAGAATGGCCTTGACAGTGAGTTCCATACGATTCAGGTTGGCGTCGATACGGTAGCCTCTGCTGACGCTCCGCGTGTCGGCGTGGCCTTCGCCTATACGGACGGTGACATGGACCATGTTCGCAACTCGTCCGACATGCAGGCCTACAGCCTGGCGGGCTATGCAACCTGGATGGCTGACAACGGCATGTTCCTCGACACGGTTGTCCGAATGTCGAAGTTCGACAATGACCTGACGGTTGATGGCCGTCTCAAGGGGCAGATGGACAGTCTGGCTGTCGGCGTTTCCGCTGAAGGCGGCTGGCGTTTTGACCTGACCGACATGTTCTATGTCGAGCCGCAGGCCGAAGTCGCGTACACCTACATCAATGGCGACGACTTCACGCTTGGTGAGGCCAGCTACAAGGTCGAAGGTCTGGACAGCCTGACGGGCCGTCTCGGCTTTGCCTCGGGCATCAAGTGCCCGAACAACAAGGGTGATGTCTATCTCCGCGCATCGGTCGTTCACGAATTCCTTGGCGACAGCAAGATCACGGGTACGGCTTCCGGCAGCACCGGCATTGTTGAAATCGACGGCAAGGACACTTGGGTTGAATACGGTCTTAGTGCCAACTTCAACCTGACCGACACCACGTACTTCTGGGCCGACGTCGAACGCACGAGCGGCAGCTACCTGGATGAAGACTGGCGTGCCACTGTTGGTGTGAGGCATGCGTTCTAACCGCAACCGAAAACGGATGACTACCGTGGAGTGACTTGGTAACCCATCCCGAACAGTCGATCTCAAGGACCGCCCGGACGTGTAAAAGCGTTCGGGCGGTTTGCTTTGTGCGCCCAGCAGTGCACGTGTGTCTATGCGGTGAAAGTCCGCTGTCCGCCCGAACAGGGGAAGGACGAGTGAGTCGTGCAAGTCGAGGGAGGCAACGACCTTGATGAAGGAAGCCGATAACAAAACTCCAGCCTGACGAACAGGAATCGGATGTGAGGCGTGTATCTTGGGAGAGTCGGCAAAGCTCGATTAACCCAAAGCTGTTCCGGAAGGGATGCACGTAGATCCGGCAGGTAGGGAGGGAAGCACATGTGTGATACCTGGGGAGAGCCATCTCGACGCCGCGAGGCTACCGAGGTTCGGGAGGCCGAGGGATGTCGGCATGGAAGTCAGCCGAGGCCGTAGTAGGGCGAAATTTCTTGGCTACACTTCGTGGGGATGACGGGACAACCGCTAGTTCACCCGAAAAGCTTCAAGCGGCTGCAGGACAAGCCTCGCACCGTCTTCTACAGGGCGCGCGGCGGGTCACTCTTTCGAACGATTAGGGTGCTCAATGCGATTCTGCGTGGATGGCGGCAGTACTTCAAGTTGGACACTCGCAAGGGGGGGGGCGAAGCGCTCGACATACACATCCGACGCCATCTCCGAAAGTCGGTGTGGATTGCATGGAAGCGACCGAAGACACGTGAACGGGAACCTCGACGTCGCGGCTTGGATAAAGAGCGTGCGTGGAAGTCTGCCAACAACGGACGGGGTGCATGGTGGAACGCTGACGCACTTCACATGCGCGATGCATTTCCAAAGTCTTTCTTCAGACGACAGGGACTCTACAGCCTTCTCGAGATGCGCTGAGTCCCCCTTCTATTTCTAACTCAGAAACCGCCGGATGCCGAAAGGCACGTCCGAACGCTCAGCACTGATTGAGCATAGTGGTGTGGGAGGGAGTGCCTGTGAGGGCACTCTCTACCCGATTGGACGCCCGGCTTCAGACCGCTCTGATGAAGCGTCGCGGCCTTTCCGCGATCCACTGATCGAAGGCTTCGCGAAGCGCGTGGCGCATGAAGTCGGCGGGCGGCGAGAGCTCGAGTGTACCCGAGTGATTATGTCGCCAAACGGTCCGAGATTCTTGGTTTGCTGTCGTTCACCTCATTCAATGACCTGCTTCTTCGCTTTGATGAGGTTGGAAAACAAGTGCAAGCGATTTTCTCCATCAAGTTGTGAAGTTGTGTAACTGCATTGAATGCCACTTTCACTGTTCCAATTTGAACATCCATAAAAAATGTGATGATCTTTTTTATTTTCTCTTAAGAAAAGGTGACCTAGGCCGCATTGTGGACAATGCAACAGCATATATTCGCATGCTTTATTGACGCAATACTTCCCTCGTTCAGTTTGCACGACAGGAGAGCCGCATATTGGACAAGAAGAGAAAAATTTTCCGCAATTTGCATGATTCCCACATTGATAATAGATTTGCCCTTCGGGATTACGCTTTTTCCAAATGATGCCCATGCCGCAATGTGGGCAAATCAAACGTGTTTTTGAGAAACCCTTGTTGAGCAGCAAGGTTGACGAACTTTTTTGAAGTTCAGATATGAAAACAGACTGCTGGGTTCCGTCGTAGAGCAATATGAGGAACTTCTTTGCGCGCGTCATTGCAACATAGAATAAGCGACGCTCTTCGGCAAAGGGGAAAGCCTCAGCCATCGGGAGCGCTGCTTCAATGATTTGGTCGCTTTGACGTTCAGAAGGAAAGGTTGAATTGTCATTACCGATGACAATCACGTAGTCAGCCTCAAGCCCCTTTGAGGAGTGAGCAGTCTTGTAATCCAATTGGAGTTCGGGAAATGCTTTTCTCAGATCGTTCAGGTCATCAATCGATTTGAGTGAGCTCATGCAATACATATTCTCTTGACGATTTCTGCCTAGCAATAAGACTTTGTTGTCTTTACCATCGCGTTGAGCAACCTTCTTGGCAAACTGTCTCAAATAAAATTCAATGGCATCCTTATAACAATCCGCTGCTGGTTGTTGGTTCGCATACTCTTCAACTGCATCAGGATTAATGTTTTCAGGAATGCGTACGCACGACCTGACATCCCGCATCAATGCACACGGTTGCTTCATTTCTTCCAACGCATGCATCCCCTTCTTTAGCTGAGCTGGGTTCTGAGTGACAAAGTTTGCCGTCAGAAGGTTCAACTCCTCAGGGAATCGATAAGTAGTGTCGAGCTCTAGGATTGTTGCCGTACCGAAGATTTGTTCAAAGTGAGAAACGTAGTTAGTATCAGAACCGGAGAAGCGGTAAATCGATTGCCAGTCGTCACCTACAGCAAAGAGCTTGGCATGGTCGCTTTTCGCCAAAATTTCCTTAAGCAAAAGCGCACGAGAGCGGCTAATGTCTTGGAATTCATCAACCAATACATATTTATAAGGCAGCCTCAGACCATTCCTGATGATTGACGTTGTTTCAACGATCATGTCACTGAAGTCAAGCAAGCCTTCCTGATGGTTGTGTTCTTCATAGCCTTCAAGAACCGGCTTGAAAATCTTTATGAACGCCTTGAGTCGATTAATGTCAATGCCTCGTTCATGCCCACGGGTAATTAGCTCTTCATATGAGAGTCCGGAGTCTTTAAACAATAGCAAGAAGGTTCTGATCATATCCAGCAGGCGACGCCAGCGAGGATTGATTTTGCTCTCCTCATTGAAGAGTTCCTTGAGGAACTCTTCGTGAGTCATTGGCTTTATTTGAAAGCCAATCTCCTTTAGGCATTTTTTCAACTTCGATTTTAGAACGCCATTCTGAAGATCTGCCGTTGTCAGTTGGATGAGTTTGGTGTTGTTAGCTCGATGAAGCTCGATCTTGCTGTCCATCTGCAACTTGTAAGCCGTCTCATCAATCCAATCGGCAGTATTGCCATTACGATCGATTCCAAAATATTCAATCCAGGCGGATTTGGCTCCGGGAGCAAGGTTTTTGAAACTGTGCTTCCATAGTTTATCATCTTCAATGAATGGTTTGTCGCTAATCAGAAAGTCAGGTTTGTAAGCAAATCTGCTGTTTGGGTATTGAGCTTCATAGCCGTAAGGGATCTGCCAATAAAAAAGCAGATTCGCGATCATCAGCTCACCACCGCTTTTTACACGCTCCTGCTGGAAGGTTGTCAGGTCGTGGCTGCGGCAAAAGATGCTCAACTCAAGATTCGTGTGGAACGACGATTCGGGAGCAATAGGAGCTCCATATTCAACGAAGTATTCAACAAGAGAATCCTTATATGATGGATCTTTTTCGATATTCTCTTTGATGATCGATGATATGAATTGATTGAAAATGTTTGGCTGATCAGCCATGTTCGAGACAGTTCGCTTCGATCCCGGATTATTCTTCAGAATGTAATTGCCGAAGGCATGGAATGTCTTAATGTCGACCAAATTTGAGCCAAGATCTTTGCCGACGCGCTCAACCATTTCTTCAGCTGCGTCACGGTTGTAGGCCAGAAGAAGGATCTGGCCCGGTGCCGCTTTACCCGTCTTGACGAGATATCGCGTCTTCGTCATGATCGTTGCGGTTTTGCCCGTACCTGCACCCGCAAGCACCAAAGTACGATCGTCATCATCAACGCAAGCAAGGCACTGACTGTGATTGGGCGGGAATTTTCCATTGCCTCGCAAAATCGCTTCATGCTCCTTGATCAGGCTTTCTCGAGCCGTTTCATTATGTTTTTGTCGGGCACTTTCTGTAGGAAGTGCCTGACTTCGAGTAAGCTCGGTAATGATCGGAGCTGCGATATGATCATGTCCAATCGCGTCGACGAAATTCTTGATTTCCTTGTGCTGCCCCAGAAGTGTCTGTATGCTCTTGTAAATTCCGATTAATGTTTCAAAGTCACTCGAGGATATGTATTGCGTTTCGTCAAGCCAGCGATTAATCAGATGCTGAACCACTTGTGGTTCTACAATCTCGTCCAGGGATGACTTGAATAACTCGCATAATTGGCGTTTTTTAATCCTTTGTTGCTCGAGCTTTCGGTAGTACCACAGCCCGCCGGAAAAGCATAAGAAAAGAATGAGGTAGAAAGACACGAACACGTCCTCAACGATTTGGCCAGAATTTCACAACAAGGCGGCCCTGCTCAACACCGGGAACCGTCTTTCATGCCTGATCATCCTGTGCTGCATGTGTACGTTTTCGGGACAGGCATGTTTGGAAACGACTGCAAATAAGTCTTCATGATAAAACAAAAAGAACAAGCCAATATCAAAACTTGCAAAATGTCAATCGGTAAGTTCCTTTTGGATAGCATAATTCTACACTAGGCAAAAAATGGACATGATGACAAACCGTTCATCACCCTCTATGATGAAAACTCAGGAGCAGATGCATCGCCAGGCAATCAGATCAGCTCATGAAGAGATACGGGTGCGACGCAGATCTCGGTGTGGTGATGAGGGCTTGGTTCCTACGAATCTTTCAAGATGCGACTTCGGGCCGCAGTTTTTTTTGCGTGCTTCGCTCACATCTTTTTCATGAAAAAACTCCTGCTGTCCGGTTTACGACAAAATCGCCGTGCTAGGCGAGTTCACCTGTACTGAACTTCCTGAGAAGGAAATGTATGACGCTCGATGAATTCCACATCGAGCCCGAACACCGTGCTTTCCGGGGAGTGTCGGCGCTCGGGCAAGCTCCATGACTATGCCGTCCTCTCAAGGACGACGCGGCCCGTCGTTTGCAAAATCCTTCTCGGTCTTGACCAACACGAACCAATGCCCGACGGCGCTGGAAACCGCCGTTTCGCTCAACCGGCAAAAACGCTGTTTTCAGCCCGTTTGTTGCGTGAAAGCAACACCTGTTCTCCAGAGTCGGTGCTGTAGAGAACGCCGATGCAGGGGCTTTTCAGTCCGTCCTGAGACGAAAGAAGGACCCTTTGTTCTGAAATGCGCGGACAGGCTCGAAGGAGAAGGCGGAAACGGGAGAACGAAACGATGCGGCCCGCATCGTCGGTTCGTTTCCATGGAGAAGCGTCGCGGTTCACGGCGTCGGATCCGCTGCGTCAACCGTGGGGTAAGGTTTGGAGAACGCTTCGAGGGACGTCGGTCCGAGCCGGGGATGTTCTTCAGTTATCGAACGGGGATGAAAGTCCGGAAGTGTTGCGGCAGAAGGAAAGGCACGAGTCTGTGGGTGGGGTTGAACGGATTCCCCGCGCATTCCCCATCCATGTGGCACACATGAATGGAAGGCCGGCGCCCTCGACCTCGCCGCTCTCGTCGACTGGACGAACAAGGACTCCTCCATCACCCACAGCAACGGCGCCGAATTCCAGGCGGACATGAACCTTCAGGATGCCTGGACGTTCAACCTCGCCGGTTCCTATGACTTCGGCTTCATGAAGACCTATCTCGCCACCCAGTACTTCAAGGATGCCCGTGACGCGGGTTCCGTCCTTGACTATGTGGGCTTCTTCGACGAAGACAGCGTCTTCAACAATAACGAAGGCGACGTCAAGTTCAACAAGGGTGCCGTTGCCAACACCGGCTATGGCGTGCATCTCTCCACGGCGTTCGACGTTCTCGGCGGCACGATGAAGGCCGGCATCGGCTACATGGACGCCGACATCGACTACGCCAACGACGGCCAGGTCGCCGACTCCAAGGTCTACACGGCTGCCTTCGGCTACGAATACTCGCTCTCCAAGCGCACGCTCGTCTACACAGGTCTCGGCTACACGAAGCGTGAGCTCGACGCCAACTACGAAGGCGTGACCGGCAGCTGGGAAGAAGAAGGCTACGATTTCGCCCTCGGCCTCGTCCACAAGTTCTGAGCTGCCTGATCTTCAGGTCTGACTGAACGCGCCCGCAGGAGGATTCTTCTGCGGGCGTTCTGTTTTTTCGGTGCGGGAAGACAAGGGCGTCATGCCCAGGCTTCGAGGAAGCAGTGCTTGAGGACCGAGAAGTCGCCGAAGCGAACGCCCCTCGGGGCCTCCCTCATGACGACGGGCTTGCCGTGGTAGGCGAAGCCGAAGCCCGCGGCGGCGATCATCTGCAGGTCGTTTGCGCCGTCGCCTCCCGCGATCGTCTCGGAGAGCGAGGCGCCGTTGACCTGGGCGAGCACCTCGAGCGCACGCCGCTTGCCATCGGCATCAAGGATCTTCCCGCCCGCAGGGCCGCGGACGCCGCCCGTAAGCCTGCCGTCCTCAAGGACGAGGCGGTTGCAGACCACGCCCGTCATGCCGAAGCGGCGGGCGACGTGCGTGGCGATCTCCTCGAAGCCGCCCGTGATGATGTAGGTGGCGAGACCGTACCGCGTGAGAAAGTCGACGAAGTCAAGGGCGCCGGGCGTCGGAACGGCCCGCTCGACGGCGTGGGTCACGATCTCGGCGCTCGATCTCGCGAGTGCGGCTACGCGCTGGCGCAGCGACTCGTCAAACGGAATCAGCCCTTCCATCGCCCGGCGGGTGATTCGGGAGATCCATTCGCCCGCACCCGCGAAGGCGGCCATCTCGTCGATGCACTCGCTCTCAATGAGCGTCGAGTCCATGTCGAAGCAGGCGACGCGAAAGCGCCTGAGGGAAAGATCGGGCGGCAGGAGCAGGACGTCGACGGCGCTCTCTTCGGCCATGGCCGCAAGCCCCGTCGGGAAGCCTTTCGAGCTCACGCCCGAAAGACGGATGAAGCCGGGTCTGACGAGCTTCGTCCTGAAGTTGAGGCGGCCTGCAAATCCGAGGATCGCACGGTCGTCGCCTGCAAGAAGCATGTCGTTCATCGATTTTCCTCTTTCAATCAGTCATCGTCGTCCGTGCGGGCGCCTTCGGGAAGACCGCGCTCGGGCGTCCAGCCGTCGTTGTTGATGCGATGGGCGCAGGTGACGTAGGCGCGGCCTCCGGATGAGAGTCGTTCAATTCGCTGGTGGAAGGCGCCGAAGGTGAGGTCGAAGGCCTCGCCCGCAGGCGTCCTGCGGACAGGACCGCCGGGAAGCGCCTCGTCGAGAAGGCGGCCCGTGGGCTTCACCATGTCGGAGCCGGAGAGAAGCCCTTCGAGCGTCATGATCGTGACGGCGAGGTCGGCGTGGCCAGCAGGATCGTCGTGGACGGCCGAGCCCGGGAAGGCGCTTCCGCCGACCGCGAGCACGGCGTTGATCTCCTGAGGCAGGAGTCCGCCGTGGTTTCCTGCGCCAAGAGGCAGCTCGGGCGCCATGACGAGGCCGCCCGTTTCGGGATCTCCGCGCGGGACGATGCGAAGGTCGGGCGACCGGCGGCCGTCGGTGAAGACGAGGCGCTCGGAGAAGGTCCCCGGGATTCGGCCCTCGATTGAGCAGGGCTGCTCGGGATCCGAGGGCGAGAAGAGGAGCCCGATGTCGGGCGAGGTCATGAGCGCGTCGCGGGCGCGAAGCGGAAGCGAGAGGTCCGCGGGATTCGTGAACCAGAGTCCCGCGCAGTAGGTTCCGACGAGGACGGCGTCGGCCGAGGCCGTGTCGGCCCCTTCGAGCACCTCGCGCCCCATGAGGATGCTCAGACCCGCTTTTTCAAGAATGCCCTTCATGTCGAAGTGGCGGCGCACGACGCCGTGGCCGTGATCAGACATGACGACGAGCTGCACGCCCGCGTCCCTGCCTTCCGTCTCCCACCACTCGAGCACGCGCGCGAACTGGCGGTCTGCGTCGCGCCTTGCCTCGCGGGTGCGCTCGTCGTCAATGCCGAACTCATGCGAGGAGTGGTCGGGCTCGCCGATCCAGAGGACCGTCACGTCACCGAGGCCCCTCGGGAGCTCGCGCTCGAAGAAGAGGTCGACGACGAGCTTCGTGCCCCTGAAGTCGGGAAATTCAAGCGGAACGCCCGGGCCGAAATCTTCGACGAGCTCGCGGCGCTCGTTGTCCGGAACGCTCGTCACGAGGTCGTGCACGCAGGCGCAGACGTGGTCGGGATAACGGTCGGCGTAGAGGTGCTGAAGGCGCGTGCTGCCCTTCGAGTTGGCGCAGTAGACGCGCATGGTTTTGCCGGCGGCGCCGAGACGCTCGCCCATGGTGGGAACGAGCAGGAGCCCGTCCTCGCGGCGATGGCGCAGCACGTGCTCGAGGTCGAAGCCGAAGAAGACGCCGTCGGCGCCTCCCATGTCGCGGCGCCAGTAGCAGTTGGCGACGAGGCCGTGGCCCGTCGGGCGAAAGCCCGAGAAGATGCCGGGATGGTTGACGTAGGTCTCGGTCGGAAAGTCCGCAAGGTAGTGCGACCACGAGTGGTTCGAGGCCATGAAGCGCGAGAGCGCGGGCATGTCGGCCTCGACGCTGTCGGGGCGAAGGCCGTCGAAGCCCACGATCACGAAGCGGACGGCGGCGGATGAGGAGGAATTTGAGGTCATGAGTGTCTCCTTATCGTGCGGCGGGTTCGAGCTTCTGCTGGACCCAGTCGCCGAGGATGGACATGGAGAGCGTGGAGACGACGATCACGAGGCCGGGGATCACGGCGATCCACCAGGCGGTCGTGAGGTAGTCGCGCCCGAAGCCCAGCATGGTCCCGAGGGAGCTCATCGGAGGCTGAACGCCGACGCCGAGGAAGGAGAGCGAGGTCTCGAGGAGGATCATGCCGGGGAAGTTGAGGGTCATGTTGACGACGAGGGCCGAGGCGATGTTGGGCAGGATGTGCCTCAGGGCGATCGAGACCGTGGGCAGTCCGAGGCCCTCGAGTGCGCAGGCGTAGCCCTCGGTGTAGGCGGAGCGCGAGAGGTTTCGCGTGAGCCTTGCGTAGCGGTCCCATCCGTAGACGGCCATGATCACGATGATGACGGTGACGTCGGTGCCGAGGAAGGCGATGATCGTGAGGGCCAGGATGATGAAGGGGAGCGAGGCCGTGAAGTCGATGCCGCAGTTGACGGCGTCGTCGACGATGCCGCCGAAGCGGGCGGCGAGAAAGCCGAGCAGCGTGCCGATGACGGCGCCGAGCAGCGTACCCACGACGGCGAGCACGAAGGACATGCGGATCGAGTAGAGAAGGCGCGAGAAGATGTCTCGCCCGAGCTCGTCGGTGCCGAGGATGTGAGCGGCGGACTCAAACGGCATGAGGAGGCGGGCCGTGAGGTCCATGGCCTCGAGGTCGTACGGGGCGAGGACGGGCGCGAGGAGCCCTGCGGTGAAGAAGACGGCGAGGATGATGCCTGCCGCAATGGCGAGTGCGGGACGTGTGTTCATCAGTTGTCTCCCTTGCGAAGGCGCGGGTTGACGACGAGTGCGAGAAGGTCCATGAGAAGGTTTGCGGTGACGAGCGAGGCGCCCGTGACCAACACGATCATCTGCACGACGGGAATGTCGCGCGAGGCGACCGACTGGACGAGGAGCTTGCCGACGCCGGGCCAGGAGAAGACGTTTTCGGTGATGACGGCGCCCGCGACGAGCGTGCCGAGGAAGAAGCCGAGGATCGTGAGGATCGAGAGCATGGCGTTGGGAAGCGCATGGAGCCAGATGATCCTGCGCTCGGGCAGGCCGCGCATGCGGGCCGCCCTCACGCACGGGAGGCGCAGCGCGTCGATCATGGCGCTTCGGGCGTAGCGCGAGAAGATCGCGGCCTCCGAGGTCGCCATCGTGATGATCGGCATGATGTAGTGCCAGACGGTTGCGTTGCCGTAGGACGGGAGCCATCCGAGCTGGATCGAGAAGACGAGCAGAAGAAGGACGCCCATGAAGAAGTTGGGCACCGCATAGCCGAAGACCGACATCACCATGAGGCTGCGGTCGAGGAGCGTGTTGCGGTGAAGCGCGGCGCACACGCCCGACGGAATGCCGATGAGGAGCGTCACGACGGCGGTCGGAATCATGAGCGAGAGCGTGGGCCCGAGCGCGTCGAGGAAGACGTTCCTCACGGGCTGGCCCGTCATGTAGCTCGTGCCCATGTCGAGCGAGACGAACTTCTCGAGGTAGACGAGGAACTGCTGCCAGAGCGGCAGGTTGAGGCCCCACTGGGCGCGGAAGGCCTCGAGCGCCACCTCGTCGGCGGCGTTGCCGAGCATGATGCGGGCCGGATCGCCCGTCATGTGAAGGCCGAAGAAGACGCAGGCCGTGAGGAGCAGGAGCGTGAACGCGGCGCGAAGAAGGATTCGGAAGACGACGGCGAACATGGATCAGGCCTCCGGATGCAAGAGGAAGGAGGGGCCCGAAAAGCAGGCCGCGAGGTGTCCGCTGCCGTCGTCCCTGAGGGGCGGCACGTCGGTGCGGCAGCGCGCCTCGGCAAGCGGACAGCGGGAGGCGAAGACGCAGCCCTTCGGACGGTCGATCGGACTGGGCATGGCTCCTTTCGGGTAGTAGCGCACGACGTGCGCGTCGGCGCCCGGAGTCGAGGCCATGAGGAGCTTCGTGTAGGGATGCAGGGGCCGGCTGAAGACCGCTTCGACGGTGCCCGACTCGACGATGCGGCCGAGGTACATCACGGTCACGCGGTCGCAGATGCAGCGCACGACGCTGAGGTTGTGCGAGACGAAGAGCATTGCCATCTTCATGCGGTTGCGAAGCTGCAGGAGGAGTTCGAGCACCTGCGCCTGAATCGAGACGTCGAGCGAGGCGACGGGTTCGTCGCAGACGAGAAGCGCGGGTTCGAGCGCCACGGCGCGGGCGATGGCCGCGCGTTGGAGCTGGCCGCCCGACATGACGGACGGACGCCTGCCGGCGTGGTGCGCGGGAAGGCCTGCGGCCCTGAGCACTTCGAGCGCGGCCTTCGCGGCCGCCTCCTTCGAGAGGCCCCTGTGGTGGCGAAGCGGTTCGGCCACCTGCTCGATGATCGGAAGACGCGGATCGAAGCAGGCGTACGGGTCCTGATGGATCATCTGCATGGAGGCGCGCTGGGCGCACCAAGCGGCGGAGTCTCGCTCAGGGATCGGCGCGTTCTTGAAGCGCACTGTGCCTTCGGTGGGCTCGATGAGGCCGAGCGCGAGGCGCGCGAGCGTCGATTTGCCGCAGCCCGATTCGCCCACGAGTCCCATGACCTCGCCCGAGCGGACCTGCAGGTCGATGTCCTGCAGGACATCCCAGGGACGACGGCGGCCGAGAAGGCCCTGCCTCGAGACGTAGCAGTGGCGGGCGATGCGGATATCGGAGATGACGGGAAACTCGGTGTCCTGAACGGGCAGGGACGCAAGGCGCGAGGCGCACGAAGGCGCATGCGGGGCGGCGGTGAGGAGCGCGGCGTCGCAGCGGGTGCGCCTGCGGCCGTCCTCGACGG
>OKRU01003447.1_pt1 | contig 12573 bp, 7 predicted proteins | sample 1601131 | NCBI WGS metagenome assembly OKRU01 (sample SAMEA3541558, study PRJEB24748) | human gut metagenome | biome: human gut; feature: human-associated habitat; material: faeces | place: China | collected 2012 | reverse complement strand
CGTTTGCAGTTGCTGCCTGATAGGCAAGAGCCTCCAGTGTAGAAATCCCGAAACAAGGCAATTGCAGGGCGAATGTCATCGCCTTTACGGCTGCAACGCCAATTCGTAAACCCGTATAAGAACCCGGCCCAACTGCAACGGCAATGCCGTCCAAATCTGCTGCCGTCAGTCCGCAGTCCTGCAAGGTGCGTTCTACCAGCGGTAGAATTACCTGTGAATGTGTTTTTTTGGTATATAAGCTTTGCTGAGAAAGAAAGAGATCCTGTTCGGTATCATACAGTGCAACTGCTGCCACACTGCCCGAAGTGTCCATGCCCAAGTACCGCAAAACGTGTGCCTCCTTCTATGGTAATCTGCCGGTCGGTTTCGGAAAGCGGTTCAATCGTCACTGCAATCCGATTTTCCGGCAGACAATCTGCAATATTTTCTGCCCATTCAATGGCAAATACATTTTCCTCCAACGGATAATCATAGAACCCTGTGGTTTCCAGCGATTCTGCCCCGATAATCCGATACATATCGAAATGATAGAGGGACAGTGCTCCTGTTCCATGATACTCGTTGACAATCGCAAACGTCGGGGAAGCGACTTCATCCGGCAACCCCATGCCTTTTGCTAAGCCACGGGTAAACGTGGTTTTTCCAGCACCCAAACCGCCAAAATAGGCGATGCAGTCGCCGGCTTGCAGCAGCGAACCCATCTGTTCCGCCAGCTGCATGGTTTCTGCCGCAGAGTGTGTTTGGATTACGATTTTTTGCATGGCTGTTCCATCTCCTCTGCTGATGCAAGCAATGGTTTTCCATCCCGGTCGAGCAGCGGTGTAAAACCGCCGCTATAACCGTTCATTCGATACAGATATTGCACACCTGTTTCCCGGTCTACCCAGATTTCCAGATAGCTGCTGCCCAGTGTGCTGCCCTGCTTATAAAGTTTCACAAAACGATTGGATTCCATCACATGAATCCTCCTTTCGTTTAGAACAAGCCGGTAATATTTCCGTTGTTGTCGCAGTCAATCCGCAATGCTGCCGGAGCTTTCGGCAGACCCGGCATGGTCATAATATTACCTGTCAGAACAACCACAAATCCAGCACCAGCAGACAAGGTAACGTCCCGAACGGTAATCTTGAAGTCGGTCGGATGACCAAGCTGGCTTGCATCGTCAGACAGAGAATACTGGGTCTTTGCAACGCAAATCGGCAGCTTATCATAGCCCAATGCTACAATCTGAGCCAATGCTTTCTTTGCCGGAGCGGTAAAGATCACACCATCTGCCCGATAGATTTCCTTTGCGATGCAGTTTACCTTTTCTTCAATGGAAAGGTCGGTATCATACAATACATGGAACTGCGACGGCTTTTCTTCAATGGTCTTGCAAACGGTTTCCGCCAGTGCCTTGCCGCCTTCGCCACCCTTTGCAAAAACTTCTGCCAGTTCACAGGATGCACCCAGCGATGCACAGAATTCCTTGACAAACTGTAATTCTGCATCCGTATCGGTATGGAAACGGTTGATTGCAACGACAACCGGAACACCATACTTCTGCATGTTTTCAATGTGTACCTGCAAGTTGACAATGCCCTTCTTCAGAGCATCCAGATTTTCTGTCGTCAATTCTGTCTTTGGAACGCCGCCGTTATACTTCAATGCCCGAACGGTTGCAACCAATACGACACAATCCGGCTTCAGACCGCCGTACCGACACTTGATATCAAAGAACTTTTCTGCACCCAAATCCGAACCAAATCCGGCTTCTGTTACGCAGTAATCGCCCAACTTCAAGGCAAGTTTTGTTGCACGCAGAGAGTTACAGCCGTGTGCAATATTTGCGAATGGGCCGCCGTGAATGAGTGCCGGCGTATGTGCCAGTGTCTGCACGAGATTTGGTTTCAGGGCATCCTTCAGCAGGGCGGTCATTGCACCCTCTGCACCCAAATCCTTTGCATAGACTGGATTGCCATCCAAATCATAAGCAACCAGAATCTGTCCCAGCCGCCGCTTCATATCTGCCAAATCCGAAGCCAGACAGAGAATTGCCATGACTTCTGAAGCAACCGTAATTTGGAAACTGTCTGAACGTGGAATCCCGTCGATTTTTCCGCCCAGACCAATGACAATGTTCCGCAAAGCACGGTCATTCATATCCAGAACCCGCTTAAACATCACTCTCCGCTGGTCAATCCGCAGAACATTGCCCTGCTGCATATGGTTGTCCAGCATGGCACAGAGCAAGTTATTGGCTGCGGTGATGGCGTGCATATCCCCTGTAAAGTGCAAGTTGATGTCCTCCATCGGAACAACCTGCGAATAGCCGCCACCAGCAGCACCGCCCTTGATACCGAAAACCGGACCTAAAGACGGTTCTCTCAGTGCAACAACGGACTTCTTTCCGATGCAACGCAGAGCATCTGCCAGACCAACGCTGACAGTTGTCTTGCCTTCACCAGCTGGAGTTGGGTTTATGGCAGTGACCAGAATCAACTTACCGTTTGGTTTGTCTTCCAACTTCTGAAACAAGGATTCTGACAACTTTGCCTTATAGTGTCCGTAGTACTCTAAATCATCTTCTTCAATGGAAAGTCCAGCAGCAACTTCCCGAATTTTTTGCATTTCTGCCTGCTGTGCAATTTCAATATCTGATAACATCACATTTCCTCCTATACGCTTCCCAAAAAGAAAAAATACATTTTTATTATACCCCATCTTCGACAAAAAAGCAAGCACTCTCGGCAGGTTTGGGGATTTCGTGCAAAACAGAATCGATTCCGGAACAACATTGTACAGCATAGCAAAATTGCCAGAAACCAGCATACTTTTTGCCTATGGTGCATATATTATTTTTTGTATACCAGACCTTTTTTGACCGGTTGGAGGATGTCATGAAAATACAAGTTGTCGGTTCGTTTTTTCTGATTGCCTGCCTGCTGACAGGCTGTGCAGATTCTGAAAAGCTGGAATCTGCTCCGCCAAATGCTCTTTTCTGCAAGAATATCACCGAAAATGTGCAGACCATTCAACACTTACATCTCCCTGCAACGCCTGAAAATCCTGTTTCCACAGCATCCACCGCTTTCCCCTGTGGAATGTGGTTCACTGCTATGGATTACGCAGAAATTTTAACCGGAAAATCTGAGGCAGAATTTCGGGCTGCCATACAGGAACGCTTTCAACAAGTACAGGCACTGGGGATTCAAACTGTTTTTCTACAAGTGCGAGCATTTGCAGATGCCTATTACACTTCTACTTACTATATGCCAGGGCTTTCCATGTCGGCAAACTGTTCCTTTGACCCGCTGCAAATCATGCTAACCGAAGCCCATCAATTGGGGCTTTCCGTACATGCTTGGGTGAATCCACTTCGCTGCCAGACAGATGCACAGATGGAGCAGATGCCGGAACAATACCCAATCTCACAATGGTATGCAGATGAAACAAAGCGTGGAACTTGGCTGGTAAAAAGCGGTGACCGCTGGTGGTTGAATCCTGCCTATCCGGAGGTTCGACAGCTGATTGCCGATGGTGTCAGCGAACTCGTCACGCAATATGAAATTGATGGCGTACAGATTGACGATTATTTTTACCCGACTACAGATGCATCCTTTGATGCGGCAGCCTTTGCGGAAAGCGGTGCAACTGACCGTTCCGCATGGCGGAAAGAACAATGCAACCGGATGGTGCAAGCCATGTACAACGCTGTCAAACAGGCAAATCCAAAGGTACTATTTGGAATCAGTCCGCAGGGAACGCTAAGTGGCAACGAGAAACAAAGTGCAGATGTACAGACATGGGGACAAACTGCCGGTTATTGTGACTATCTGTTACCACAGCTATATTTTGGCTTTCAGAACAGCACTGCTCCCTTTGCGGAAACGGCTGCTTTCTGGGCGGAACAAGTCACCTGTCCGGATGTGTCGCTTTGGATTGGCATTTGTACCTACAAAATCGGGCAGCAGGATACTTGGGCAGGCAATGGAATGACAGAGTGGCAGACCGATTCACAAGTTGTATCCAAAGAACTGGAACTACTGTGTAACATGGACGGCATTGATGGGGCTGCGATTTATGACTATGCTTCGACCTTTCAGCCGGAATCTTCTGTTTCAGAAATTCTGTCCTCGGAACGGAATGCGATTCAAGTGCTCTTGCAAACACCTGCAAACTAAAAGCAGGCAAGGAAATCTTCCCCACCTGCTTCCGATTCTTGTGAAAAAAATCAATTATTCTGCAACTGCCTGCTTCAGGGCTTCTACTCGGTCGCACTTTTCCCAAGCAACGCCCAAGTCTTCCCGACCCATATGACCATAAGCAGCCAGCTTCCGGTACTGCGGCTTCCGCAGCTGCAACATTTCGATGATGCCGTCCGGTGTCAGAGAGAATACTTTCTGTACCGCTGCTGACAGCTTTTCTTCGTCTACCTTTCCTGTTCCGAAGGTATCTACCAGAACAGAAACCGGATGTGCAACGCCGATTGCATAAGCAAGCTGTACTTCGCAACGGTCTGCCAAATCAGCAGCTACAATATTCTTTGCAATATACCGTGCTGCATACGCTGCGGAACGGTCTACCTTCGTCGGGTCTTTACCGCTGAATGCACCGCCACCGTGACGAGCAGAACCGCCATAAGTATCTACAATAATCTTTCTACCAGTCAGACCGCTGTCACCCTGTGGGCCACCAACGACAAACCGACCAGTCGGGTTGATATAATACTTCGTGTTTTCGTCCAACATTTCCGCCGGCAATACTGGAGTAATGACATAGTGCATCAAATCCGAGCGAATCTGTTCCAGTGTCACAGTCGGAGCGTGCTGGGTAGAGAGTACCACCGCATCAATCCGCTTTGGCTTGCCGTCTACATATTCTACGGTTACCTGTGCCTTGCCATCTGGACGGAGATACTGCAAAACCTTTTCTTTTCGTACATCGGTCAACTTCATGCAGAGCTTGTGTGCGAGAGAAATTGCCAACGGCATCAGTTCCTTTGTTTCCTTGCACGCATAACCGAACATCATGCCCTGGTCACCAGCACCAGTTTCCTGATGTTCGCCGCCCCGGCTTTCATAGGCATCGTTGACACCCATTGCGATATCCGGAGACTGCTTGTCCATTGCCTGCAAAACAGAGCAAGTGTAGCCATCGAAGCCAAATTTTGCACGGTCATAGCCGATGTCTACGATGACATCCCGAGCAATCTGCGGAATGTCCACTTTTGCAGTGGTAGAGATTTCGCCCATGCAGAGCACCATACCAGTTGTAACAACGGTTTCGCAGGCAACTCTTGCTTTGCTATCCTGTTCGAGGATTGCATCCAGAACAGCATCCGAAATCTGGTCACAGATTTTATCCGGATGTCCTTCGGTTACGGACTCAGAGGTAAACAAAAAACGATTCATGAGATTCCTTCTTCCTTTCAAGTGTAAAAAAAATAAAATAAAAACGCACCTCGTTTTACCGAAGTGCGTTGATTTCGTGCTTTTATGCGAAATCCTCATCTCTCGGTACTTAAACCGCAGGAATTGGCACCTTTTTCACATTGCTGCAATTAGGTTGCCGGGCTTCACAGGACCTGTTCCTCCGCCACTCTCGATAAGGTTTGTTATAATTGTAACACACTTCGCCATGAATGTCAAGTATCTTTTTCAAAAAAAGAAATTTCCTCAAAAATCGAACCAAAAACAAAAGAACCGCACAGTTTTCACCGTGCGGTTCTTTCTTTATGCAATTAGAATTGCAAGCATTTCAATTGAAACGTGACAATCGAATCTTATTCAGCAGCAATGAACGGCAGATCCTGGTAGCCTTCCATGTTCAGAACGAATCTTACCAGAGCTGTGGTATCCTTATCACCAACATTGTCAATATCGCTCGGGCTCTGATCGCAGTTTGCGTTCCGCAGAGCCTGATCACTCAGCTGTACAACGCCAGCCAGATACTTGTTCAATGTTACAGCGTCAGCGATGTCTACAATACCGTCCAGATTTACATCACCGATGTTATCTGCATTCGGATCAACTGTAGTTGTGCTACCAGCAGTAGTAGTTTCACCGCTTGCAGTTGTGGTTGCTACAGTAGTTGTTGTGGTAGTTGTAGAGCCAGAACCTGTAGTAGTTGTAGTAGTAACGTCAGTATCCTTATTTACATTCGGAGCTTCGTCTTCCAGGAAGGATGCGATCCATACCAACGGAGAGTTCCAGTTGATGGTGCATTCGTTTACAGACCAAGCTTCTACGTTATCCAAGTAGCAAGCCATCGGAGCCAGAGAACCAGCCTTATAACCTGCACCCTGAATCATCGGGTCCTGCATTTGGGAGTTCGGGCCACCAGACAGAACGCCATCCGGAGCATACGGGAACCGTTCAGCATCCAGCTGACCAGACCACCATCTGTGGTGCGGGTACTTCAGGCAGTGTTCACCATAACCGGTGACGTAGGACTGTTCGATTACGTTTCTACCAAGGATGTAGTCCATAGCAGTGGATACACCGTTGATGTACTTTGCTTCGTGGTCGATGTCATAAGCCAATGCCATTGTGATTGCATTGTTCATAACCATGGAGTTAGAACCCCATTCATAACCGTTCTTCAGTTCCTTGCTTACAACGCCGTCTACACCGTTGCCAGCTTCATAGTCAGCAACCGACCAAACGTCTGCATTGTAGTCATGGCCAACATACGGAATACCGAAGTCAGATGCATTTTCGAGGTCGATGAAGTAGTCAGCAGCCTGCTTTACATTCTTCTGAATGGTGCTTACTTCTTCAGCAGACAGCAAGCCCTTTTCCTGCATATCCTTTGCATTTACGCACAGAGAGAATGTACCCAAGCTTGCCAGAGTACCCCATGTGAAGGAAGAACGAGTACCGTTGTTTTCACCGCCATACAGAGCAGTATCTACGCCGTAAGCACCAGCACCTGCACTATAGCCTTCCAGATCGGTCTTATAGGAAGCATCGCCTGTAGCAATGTACAGTTCGCAAGCTGCCCAGTAGAATTCGTCTTCTACATCAGTGTCACCGTAAGGACCACCGCCCTTATTCTGAGCGATCGGAGCGTACAGAGATTCGAGGTCTGCGTACTGGTCAGTACCCCAGTCGTTGCTGAATGGCTTGTAGGAAGCCTTTGCTGCCTTATAAGCCTTTTCAGCATCTGCCAAGTAACCAGAAGCATCCTTGTCATAATCCTTAGCCAGTCTTGCATACTGAGCCATTGCTGCTGCAAAGTTCAGGGTTGCTGCATAAGTAACCGGCTTTACAATACGAGTCAGTTCATCATCAGCCGGTGCTACGCACAATGCAGTCCACTTGTAGTCGTGGATCTTGTGGTAAACCATGCCGTCGCTTCTCTGCATCTTCTTGAAGAAGTCAGCTTCAATCTTTACTTCGTCCAAGATATCCGGCATACTGTTGCCATTTTCCGGAACAACAACTGTGCCAGAGCCATCTGCCCACTTAGAAGCATCGCCTGCCATCAAGTCGCTTTCATACAGGTTCAACAGTGTCCACATGGAAACACCGCCGTTTACAACGTACTTACCGTGGTCACCAGCGTCATACCAACCGCCGGTTACATCGATGGTGCCGTTGTTCTTTTCAATGGAGTTTTCGTCCGGAATGATGTATACCCACTTGTTCTGGATGTAAGCGGTATCCGGATTGTGACCAGCCTTACGAGCCAGCTTGGACTTATCGCTGTTTTCACCCTGAGAAGTGATGTAAGCTGCATCAATATTTACACCAGAACGGTTCTGGTAGAAGTAGTTCATTGCATTGGTGGTCATGCCATCATAGATGTTGTTGCCAATGTCGAACGGCAGAGAAGTCTTGCCATCGCAAGTGATGGTGTAACCAGTGCCTTCGGTCTGGAAATCAGAGAAGTCGATGATCTGGTTGTAAGTTTCAGAACCATCGCAAATCTGATTGCCTCTGGAAGCATCGGTCTTGCCTTCGTATACAACTGCACCGCTGGAATCCTTAACCTGGAAATCCTTTGCAGTGGTATCCGGACCATCCAGAATCAAAGTTGCCTTCTTTTCGAGCAGCGGATAGTAACCAACCTGGTTTACTTCTACGCCAGTCGGCTGATAAGCAGCTTCTGCATTGTAGTTGGACTTGTCATCGGTCATATCTACCAAAGCCAAGTTATCGAACTTCAGCAAAGTACCAGCTTCGCAGCAGATGAAATCATTGTACGCAGAAGTACCACCGAGGTGGAACGTCATTTCAGCAGTACCCTTGGAATCCTTTTCTGCTGTGAATTCCCAAGCGTAAGTGGTCCACTTGTTTGCAGTTACAGTCGGCTGATTTTTCCAGCTGTCCCAGCCCATACCAAAATCAACCTTTTCACCAGTCTTGGAAGCACTCTTCAGCTTTTCAGTCAGCTGCTGGTCATCCAGGGATTCATCATAATCCATCTGGAGCTTGTCACCGTTCTGGTGCCAGTTTTCCAGGTCATCATTGGTGATGTCGCCCAACTTACAATAAATCTTTGCATCCTTGTTCGACCAGATAGAATATGTATAACGATAAGTATGACCTGCTTCGATGGTCAGACCTCTGTGACGGAACTGGCAGTCCCAACGACCTTCACCGTTGTTGGACAAACCACCCGGATTGGTGATCAGGATGTTGTAGCAGCCATTTGCCACTTCAAACTTCATGGTACCAGTAGCACTTTCACAGATATGCCACGGCAGACCAACACCATCGTTAAAAGTACCAGCACCGAATTCTTCAAAATCGGTTACAGCGGCACTTGCGGTAATGGAAGACAGACCCATTGCAGTTGCGGAAACGGTCATTGCTGCAGCCATTACTGCTGCAACTGCCTTCTTACCGAATTTGTTTTTCAGCATAAGTATCCTCCTTAAAAAGATAAAAAAATATAGATTTTTTTGTTTCAATGGTAAACCCCTTGAAACCGAACCCGCAGAATTTCCGGCTTTTTCTCATATACACACAAAAAAGCCTCAAAAATTCTCACTGAAATTATTATAGCATATGCCTACAATAATGTAAAGTTATTTTTGAATTTTCAGTAATTCCACACAAAACCGGATTCTTGTATTTGTATATTTTGCCGAAATTGTTTCCGTGAAAATGGACAAAAAAGCTGTATTCCCAGCACAAAAAACTGTTCGACTATTAAAAGAACGTGATTTTATTCATATCATCCGTACTTTTATGCCATATCCTAACGGGCTTTTTTGTCACTTTTCATGAATATTCTGATTTTTTTGCTTTTGTGGTATCTCTTTCACAAAATAACAACGCCGCCCCCGTGTTACCGGGAACGGCGTTGCTTTAAGAATTAGGAGTGATGTAGGAATCGAATCTTACTTTGCTTCTCCTGGGAGCTGCTGTACAATCCCTACGAGGTACTGCATCAGTGCGTTCAGGTCGTGTTCATCCAGAACCTGATCTACGTTACCGCAGTCAGCGTTCAGGAATGCCTGTTCGCTCAAGGTTACCTTGCCAGCGATTGCCTTGTTCAGGAGTACCACGTCAACGATGGTTACCTGACCATTGACATTCACGTCACCATACAGCGGAACCAGCTGACCCTTTGTCGTGGTTGTGGTTTCACCGGTGTTGTCTGTTCCAGTTGTAGCAGATGTGGTTTCTGCACTGCCGGAAGTTGTGGTAGCTGCTCCAGAAGTGGTGGTTGCACTGCCGCTTGTTGTGCTATCTGCTGTAGTTGTTGTTACGGTTGTAGTAGTTGTGCCGGTTGTAGTAGTTGTGGTTGTAGTTTCGTCAGGCATCTTTACAATGATGCTACCGTCTACATAAATTGCATTGATCTTGGTGTTGTTTGTGCCAACCCAGTCAAGCAGCTTGCCGTCCTTGTTGTTCAGCTTTTCCCGTTCGAAAACAAGCGGGAATTCGTAATAATAACCATATTCGTCATCCTGCTTCAGTTCCAGATTGTTTGCTTTTGCAATTTTCTCAACAGTTGCTTCGTCCGGAATGTTGTAGTACAGAGAGAGGAATACATCGCCGTCTGCGAAGTCGCTGCCCTTAACCATCTGCTTACCAGAGGACGGAACGCCCCAGCTCAGACCCTTCGGGTTTGCTTCCCACTTACCGAGGTTTACGAATGCATCTGCTGCTTCGTACAGCTGATAAGCATCCTTCAACAGTGCCAGTGTCGGAGTACCTTCTGCATCCGTCTTGAATGCAACGGTGATACCTTCGGTATCCGGTACATTGTACAGGTTCAGCGGAATTTCTGCATATTCCTGACCCGGTGTTGCGAAGATCTTCTGACCGTTGTTAACTGCCATTGTCGGTTCATTACCAACAACCAGTCCATTGGTTGTAGTGGTCGTCGGTGCTTCGCTAGAGGTTGCAGGAGCTGTTGTAGCAGCTGTTGTTACTGGTACAGTTGTTTCAGAAACGGTTGTTGTTGTTTCTGCTGCAGAAGTAGTTGTTGTAGCGGTTGTAGTTGCAGTTGTTTGCTTTGCATCGCCAACCTTAATGGTCAGGAAGTTGGACTTGTCTTCCAAGCCAGTTGGATAAATGGTTTCTACCAAAGACTTGCCATTTTCCTTGTAAGCACGAACCATACGGTTCATCTTCAGGATGATGGACTGATTGTCTTCGATGTAAGGAGAACCAGATTCTGTATCAAAGTTTACATAGTAATAGCCATCCGGTGTATCCTTCGACATCGTAACATCAAATGTCATAATCGGATAAGAATCAGACTTGCCATCCAGCCACTTTGTTCCATTATCTTCACCGTACTGCATTCTGATCATATCATTGTCGCCAACGATAACCTGTCCTTCTGGAGTGGACGAGTCATAGTTATGGATGACACCGTGATATGCAAACATCGGATATGCACCCGGCTGTGTGCCCTGCTGCGGTACCTGGAAGTCATAAGTCGCTGTGTTAGTTTCTTCATCCACAGTCAGATCCAAAGTAAATTCCTTTGTAGTCTTGGAACTTTCTACCGGAACGATTACCTTGCTGTCAGGCGACTTGTACTTACCTTCTGTATAGTATGTGCAGGTGAACTTGATCTTGTTCGGACCAGCGGAATAAACTGGTGTACCTGTGCACGGTTCTACTGCTGTTTCATTGGTTACAACTCTCCACAGCGGTGTGAAATAACCATCACCCTTCTTCGGGCTGTGGGTGATTTTTGCCAGTGAGAACGGTCTTAAGGTTGCATTAAATTTAGTACCATCAGACAATTCATAAGTTTCCATCGGGATTACGCTGGTATAGTCATCTTCAGCAAACCGCATGTATTTGTAGTTAGAAGCCTGCCACTTCATACTGATTGTCGAGACAAAGTCATCGTCTGTCATCTGACCATCTGCCTTGATGTAAGCAGCAGCCTTAAAGGTATAATCTCCCTTTGCAAGGTCATCTCTAGAGATTTCTACCAAGTTCTGTGCTGGATTGCTATCACTTGCTGGTGCATGCAGATTATCCGGTGCCTTGCGGATCTGGTAAACTGCATTCGTTAGAGTACCGTGATCGCCTTCTGTTGTTGTCTGAATTGCAAGTGCTGGAAGAGCAGCCATTGGCAATGCAGAAACAGTCATAGCAACCGCAGCAACTAGAGAAGCAATTCTCGTTCGTTTCTTCATGTTTCTTTTTCCTTTCTTTGCATAATGCAATTAAAATGTGCTATCATTCGGCAAGAGAAGGATCTCTTCCGAAGTTAGAACCAAATTAAAAAAATGGGGAATGATTAAGCTTCTGGAGTGATCGGCAGATCCTGATAACCATCCACGTTCAAAATGAACTTCATCAGATAAGTGGTATCCTTATCGTCGACATTGCTATCCAAATAAACGTTCATGTTCTTTACAGCCTGATCACTTGCAGTGAGCACACCAGCCAGATACTTATTCAGTGTAATTGCATCTGTCAGGTCAACCTTACCGTCCAGATTTGCGTCACCATAGTTGATATCACTTTCTGATTCGGTTGTGGTTTCCTTGGTTTCGGTCGTAGTAGAATCAGAACCAGTTGTAGTTGTTACAGCGGTTGTTGTTTCGCTGTCGCCAACAACTGTTACAGAACCATTGCTGACAACGGTATCATAGCTGGAAACTGTTCCATCTTCCGCAATGCTTGCGAACACGATCTGATCATTCTTTGTGCCAGAACCTGGAGTGGTTTCCCGATCGATCGGCTGAATCTTAAAGTCAGAAACATCGCCAACCTTTGCACTTTCGTTGACTGTACCTGTAATGGTCAGGAACACGCCGTCCTGCTTTACCATATAAGCACTGTCTGTTAAACCAGTAGAATAGATGACATCAATGACACCAGCGGCTGAAAAATTGCTGTCAAAGCTCGGTGCTTCGCCAGCAAACGCAGATTCCTGATCATCCGCACCAGTCTGTGCAATTGTACCAGCAGTCACACCAGTAACGGTTACAATGCTGCTATCATAAGCGAGAGAAAATTCGCAGCCGCCGACCCCAGTAGACGGAACATCCTTGAGGGAAACAGCCAGCGTAAATTCAGCCCCTGCCTTTGCAGAAACCTTTTCCGCAGAAATGCCGATTTCTCCTGCTGCAAATACCGGATTGAATGCCAATGCAGACGCAGC
>OKRU01003445.1_pt1 | contig 12576 bp, 8 predicted proteins | sample 1601131 | NCBI WGS metagenome assembly OKRU01 (sample SAMEA3541558, study PRJEB24748) | human gut metagenome | biome: human gut; feature: human-associated habitat; material: faeces | place: China | collected 2012 | reverse complement strand
GTAACAGGCTGTCAGATTTTTCTCCACTGCTCGATGTCCTCACGGTAGGCGGCAATGCGAAACAGGTTTTTTTTCCAGATAGAAAAAGATGAGCAGATACACAGGTGCATACAGGATGGGAAGCAGTGCATGTTTATATTGTTTGCAAAATGAAATAATGCGGTTCATGAAAATCTCCCTTTCAAAAAAGTCTGTAAAGACAGGATTGTTTATTGGTAATAAAGCAGCTTTCCGTCTGTTGTGGCGGTCAGTTCTTTATAATGTCCTACAATCTCTCCGTCTGTATGGATACAGAGTGGTCTGGAGGTGACGATGCGGACGGTTTTTGCGCGGTAAAAATGGATTCCTCGATGTCCGACATGTCCGCCAAAGATTGCAAGTGGAATCAGCAGAAGAACACGGAACTTGGAAACATTGCCGGCAACACAGATATCAAGCATACCATCTGTTGCATCTGCCTTTGGACAGAACTTGAAGCCGCCGCCTTCATAAGGCTGCTGCATCATGGCTGCAAACATAAAGTGGTGAAAGTGCACAGGCGGTTTATCGTCCAGATACAGATCACAGGAAACCGGTTTTAAAAGAAGCAGCTGCTTTAAGGCAATGCTGACATAAGTCAGTTTACCGAGTCCAAGACGGTTCAATACTTTTTTGGCAGGTGAACGTAATGCTTCCTCGCAGATGGAAGCATCATATCCTATGCCGGAGCTGACAGCAAATTTTCTCTTTTTGTGCCCACAGCGGACAACACCGAGATCTGTTGCAGCTTTGGATCTTCTTCTGATCGTGCGCATGGCATCTTCCGGAAGATCGCTGATATGGAGCGCTCTGGCAAAATCATTACTTGTACCGGCCGGCAGATAAGTAACAAAAGTGTGATCCGGATCCAGAATACTGTTGATGACACAGTTTAAAGTGCCGTCGCCGCCAAGGACAAGTATTTGATTGGGAACAGCATTATATTTATAAAGACACGGGTCGGTAATAGAACGTGTATGGCGGCAGGTATCCTGCGCCGATTTTGTAAAATGTACAATGTAAGTGATTTTTTCCGCGTCCAGTATTTTTTTCAGCTTACGCCATTTTGTTCTGCCAAGTCCCGTTTTGGCACTGGGATTCACAATGATATGGTACATTCTGCATGCCTCCTCTTATGTAGCTGACAGAATACAATTACATACCTGCCTGTATCGTATCAGTCTATCATAAAGTAAAAATACGTTCTATACTTATTGAGAAAAAATAAGGGAAATTTAATGATTTGGACAGGAAAACATAAACGTGCAGGGAGGGAAAGTGTGGGCAACTACCAGATTCCCTTGTGATATTTCATATTTTCATATATGAGAAAATATGCTATACTGACTGCGACGGAGCAAAAAGCGAGTTCAAAACAGAAAGATAATCAGGAGGAGAGGACATGTATTCACTAGACGAAGTAAGAAATGTAGACCCTGAAATTGCAGAGGCAATTGTAGCAGAGCAGAACAGACAGAATGATCATATCGAACTGATCGCCTCAGAGAACTGGGTAAGTAAGGCAGTTATGGCAGCAATGGGATCCCCGCTGACAAATAAATATGCAGAGGGATATCCGGGCAAACGCTATTATGGCGGATGTGAATGTGTTGATGTTGTGGAAAATCTTGCCAGAGAAAGAGCAAAAGAACTGTTTGGATGCGATTATGTCAATGTACAGCCGCATTCCGGTGCACAGGCAAATATGGCAGTATTCTTTGCTGTTATGCAGCCGGGTGATACCTTTATGGGTATGAACTTAGACCACGGCGGACATTTATCGCACGGATCACCGGTGAATATGTCCGGTAAATACTTCCACTGTGTACCATATGGCGTTAATGATGAAGGCTTTATCGATTATGATAAGGTAAGAGAGATCGCACTGGAATGTAAGCCAAAGATGATCGTTGCAGGAGCTTCTGCTTATGCACGTAAGATCGATTTTAAGAAATTCCGTGAGATCGCCGATGAAGTCGGTGCTGTACTTATGGTAGATATGGCACATATTGCAGGTCTGGTTGCGACAGGCATGCATGAAAGCCCGATCCCATATGCAGATGTTGTAACAACGACAACACATAAGACACTGCGCGGACCACGTGGCGGTATGATCCTCTGCAATCAGGAAGCAGCAGATAAATATAATTTCAACAAGGCAATTTTCCCTGGTATCCAGGGCGGTCCTCTGATGCATGTGATCGCAGCAAAAGCAGTCTGCTTCAAGGAAGCTCTTTCCGATGATTTCAAAGCATACGGAAAAGCGGTCGTTGATAATGCACAGGCACTTTGCAAGGGACTGATGGACAGAGATATCAAGATCGTATCCGGTGGTACAGACAATCATCTGATGCTGATCGACCTGACAAATTACGGACTGACCGGTAAAGCAATTGAAAAGCTGCTGGATCAGGCGCACATCACTGCTAATAAGAATACGATCCCGAATGACCCGCAGTCTCCGTTTGTCACAAGCGGTATCCGTTTAGGAACACCTGCCGTAACATCCCGTGGCATGAATACAGAGGATATGGATCAGATCGCAGAAGCAATCGCACTTGTGATCAAAGGCGGCGAGGAGAAAGTACCGGAAGCTGCAGCAATCGTAAAGAAATTAACAGAGAAATATCCGTTATTATAAGAAATGATTAATAATATGCATTATTTGCCGTAAAATATGCGAAATATGACACGAAAAAACATCACGAGAATATCGTGATGTTTTTTTGCCAAAAAGATGTTATTTTTGCCATGTTACAGCAATTAAAGCAATCATATGTTATACTTACGGCATGGATTAGCAAATCCAAAATGTGGGATTTTTATTCAGGGATAGTCAAATATGTGGGGGATAACATATGAGAAGTGTATTATATAGGAAATTAGGTACAGACCAGATGCACATAAGCTGTCAGGCTGGTTCGGCTTAATGATAAAAACAGCATGGATACGGTTCGACTGTATAACATGCTATTTTTATGCATAAATACCATAGAAATGGTAAGCAGGTGGAGGGAGACTGCCTGCACAGATCCGGCTGGAGTGGATCTGTATCCAAATGTGAAAAAGGAAAGGAGAAAACATGAAAAAGACAAGCATTTTAAAAAGAATGCTGATCAGTGTGCTTGCTATTGCAATGGTGTTAACAGCTATTCCAATGACAACTGTTACTGCACAGGCAGCACCTACCGCAGTCAAAAAGGTAGTGATCAAGCAGGGAAAAAAGAATGTCACAAAAAAGACAATTAAGCTTGCTGTAGGTAAATCGTCTAAAATCAAAGTAGTCGTTACGCCAAGCAAAGCAAAGAAATCAATCAAATACGCTACAAGTAATAAGAAAGTGGCAACCGTTTCAAAGAGCGGTAAAATCAAAGCAAAGGCAGCAGGTACTGCAAAGATCAAGGTAACTGTTACCGGAAAGAACAAAAAGAAAAAGACCACATGGGTGAAAGTAAAAGTAACCGGTGGTAAAAAAGAAGAAACTCCGTCTCCACAACCGAGTAATTCTCCAGCACCAAGTCAGGCACCGGCACCACAGCCAGCTCCGGCAATGGTAAATGGATCTGTACAGTTATCCATTACAAATGCAACCTCATCAGATCCTTCTATCGCAACAGTAGATGCAACAGGTAAAGTTACAGCAGGAACAAAGGCAGGTACTGTTACAATTACAGGTAAGGATGCAAGTGGCAATGATGTCAGCTATACGGTAACGGTTACAAATGAGGATGTGACTGCAGCAGTAGCAGCATCCAGCAAGGTAAAAGTGAATGTTGCAAAGACAGATCTTGTAGTCGGAGAATCTATTGTCGCTACAACAGATGTTGTTCCGGCAGGCGATAGCATTATGTGGTCATCCAGTGACGCCAGTGTTGCAACAGTAGATGCAAGTGGACAGATTGTAGCAATTGCAGCAGGTTCTACCCGCGTTACAGCAACTTCTTCAAGAGGTGCTTCTGATTCTGTTACGATCACAGTCAAGGCTGTTGCTGTAACAGGAATTGAGATCAAAGGCGATAAAGATATCGATCTGGTAGTTGGTGGAAAAACAATTCTGAATGCAAAAGTATTACCGGAAAATGCTACAGACAGAAGATATGAGTATTCTGTAGATAAAGAGAATGTTGTTACGATCAGTGCATTAGGAGAAGTAACAGCTGTTAATGAAGGTACAGTCACAGTAACAGCAAAAACAAAAGATGGCGGATTTGCGGTATCATGGGTTATAAATGTGACACAAAAGGTTGATCCTAATAAGATCACAGCGACACTGACCGTTAATAACGAGCAGATTGCAGGACAGGCTGATACTGTTTTGACAGGTGATACCATGAAGGTTACTTTAACTGCTAAAAAGGGAACACAGCCATATTCAGGAACAGTGGGACTGACACTGGAACCTATATCAGGTTATGATTATTACGGATTTGTAAATAACAATTATGATTCTATTTATTCTGTTACTACAGGCCCTGATGGTACAGCTACCTTCAATATTGCTTTAAATAACCAAAAGTATACAGATGATGACGGTGATAAGTATGATGCAACAATTGATAAGATTACGGAATATGGCTTTGAAGATGCCGCATTTGCAAGCTATAATCTGAAAGCAGATGTGGATGGCAGTCCGGTGGAAAAGTCAATTGTATTTGCACAGGTTATGACTGCTACAGAATATGGATTCCTTACAGATACGAACACTGCAATCACAGTAAATAATGGAAAAGAGATTGGTGTACCTGATATTAAAAGAACAACAGGTGAACTAGATACCCAAATTACAACAGTAACAAAAAATGGAAAAACATACAAAGAAGAGTATGTGGTATCCCAAATGGAGTCATTTGATAATGAGGATAGACATATAGAACTGGATGCCAGCCCATTACTGATTATACCCGAGAAGTCGGAGAACAAAAATTCGGGAGATTATGGTACGGAAACGGATCCTAAGGTGTACAATTATGTAAGCGGCCCATTTTCTGTATATTCATCTTTTGAAAATGCATGTACAATTGAGGATGTGCCGGGGGGATTAAGCGAATTAAATCTTACATTTGACAAGCTGGATATTAGTAATTATACTCAATTGGTTATTCGTTGCTACTATGCAGATACAAATAAGCCTTATACAGATGAAAATGATAATTGCTTGCAAGCAATTATAAAATCAGACACTAAACCATCGGAAACTGATGGCAAATATCATACAACATTAAACTCAACGATTTTTGAAAAACTAAAAAATGAAAAATGTATTGATATCAAAGTATTTGTTGAGTCGGCAGGACAGGTAGATAATAAGCATAATAGTGGGTTTACACTGAGTAGCGGATATGGTTCATTTAGTAATGAAGTCAGCATTCCTTATGAGATTGTTAAGTTGAGTGATTGTGTAGAATGGAAGATACAGTCACCGAAAATGTCAATGCAGACTAAGATGACTACTGCAGAAGCAAAAAAACTGTTAGGTAATAAGTATAATTCAGAATATGAATATTACGTATCGTTGCCGGCAGATCAGGAGACGGGGAATGCATTTATATATGTATCAGCTAATGGAAATGAAAAGGATCCTTTTGTATATCCTTCAATTGCCCAAAAAAATGCAAATATTTTGTATTCAGATAATTATCCTATTAATCCGGGATATTTATTGACAGATACAACAAATAAAATGGTTCAGTCTCTTTCAAAAGAAGAATATACAGTATCTTATCCGGAGGACGGAGATATTTGTATTAATGCAAAAACAGCTGGTTACATGCAGATTGGAGCAAGCATTAATGTCGCTGATAAAGTGAAATATAATGTACACTCTTCTATACAGTGGTGTCCGGCACCATCAGAGAGAGAAATAACAAGTACGCAGTTTTACGCAGTAGCAGGTGAAACTGTGAAGCTGACAGCAAAAGTTACTTCAAAGAATGCAACGAATGTCAAGGATGTTGGTGTTGATTGGGAATATGATAGTAATGAGATTACAGTAGATGATGCCGCTGCTTACAAGACAAATGCTGATGGCGAAGTTACGATTCTGCTGAAAGCGACGAAGGCATTTGATCTAGGATCTATAAAAGCGGAACTGGCTAATGGCTATAAAGATAGCTACAACATTAAGTGGTATGTAGCCGGTCAGGAAATGACAACAGATGTTGCGGATATTTACTGGGTAATGCCGGGTATATATTACGATAACAGTGCCTTAAAAACTGGTGATGAATATTACACAAATCAGGCATTAAAAGATGTTGTTGTTGATACAAACAGTTATACGGCTGACTCAGAATGGCTCCTTGGTGTGAAAGTTGTAGGAACCGGTACAAAGGATCAGGTAAATCGAGATGATGAGTTTTATGTGGAACACGATATCACGATTTCTAATATTGGATTGGAATTGTACAATGTGTCAGCTTCTATAGCTCCTGATAAGGATACACAGGTCACCAAGGAAGAGGTGAGTACAGGTACATGGCTGTTAACAAACGCAATTAAAGGTGGCTCTAAAGAAACCATTAGCGTAACAGGTAAGGCTGATAATACGAAACCATGTATCATTACAATTGATGGTGTTGCCTATACAAGTGTAGGTATGCTCAGTGAGGATAATAATATTGCTATAGCTAAGAATCTGATCATTCCTATTACGTGGGGAGTTACAGATCAGCAGATACTTTCTATAGAAACCCCTTCCGGAAATATCTTTAATGTTGCTAATACAAAAGCTCCGGTTGTTTATTTTAAGGTTGTTGATAATTCAACAGCAGTGAATCCTGTTGCTGGTGTAGAAGTATCCTATACATTAAAGGATGATAAGGGAAATGAAATAAAGAAGAGTACAGCTAAAACAACAATAAAGGGAATCTATGAGCTGCGCCTTACAGACGACATAAGACCTGATGTGGACATTGAGGAAGATGCAACATGGACGTTGTCTGCATCGATCAAAGAAGAAGAACCGGTTCAGAAGAATATTATATTTAAGGTAAATGATAATACAACATTCGGACTGAAAAAGGTTGAATCATCTGGAACGGACAAAAAGGTTACGGTTACATTTGAGAATGGCAGAATTAGTACAACTGACGCTGTGCTTCCATCTATGTTTGAGTTGAAAGATGAGAACAAAAATATTGTAAAAGTTGTAAAAGTAGAGAAAGATGCATATAACAGTAATGTTCTGATTCTTACTACAGATAAAACTTTCACAGGTGATATCAGCTGCACGATAAACAATGAGGTGGTTGATGATGCTACCGGTTATACAGTTCAGTTACTGGATTCCGTAGGACACTTGTTCCAGACAAATGCAAATAAAGCATTAAATGTACAGAATTTGGAGACAAGTGTTTCAGATGATGATGTATCAGAGGAATATGAAGAACTGGAAGAAATTGAATTCTAGGAAGTAATTGTATGGAATGCTATTAATCTATAATAGCGCATAGGGAGCCCCATTTCACGTAAAAGTAAAATGGGGCTCCTAATCATAAAAGCGAAATCAGAAGATTAAAACGTAATTAAAAGATGACTTCATGTACTAAATAATTTAGATTATGCATGCAATAATATGAAGAATGATTAAGTAATCAATAGAACCATAAATAAAGATAAGAAATTCCAATGCTTTGCAACAATGGCATGGTTGTTGCAAAGCATATTTTCTTTTCAGAAGATCATATGTTGTCAGGTACTTTTCCTGCATATACTGCCAACATCCACATTTTGCGTTGGTAAAGAGACCTGGAAAACAGAAATGCCATGCAGTAAGCAGTCGATAGCGTAGCCGACTGAGATTTACGGAGCACTTGCCGCACGGAGGGATCGAAACGCTCTTTTTCGACCGGAGTGCGGCAATATGTGCGCATAGTAAATCGCAGGGAAGGCAAGCGTGACTGCGGCTGTATGGCATTTCTGTTTTGTGCTCAGAAATAAGAAACTTATGGCGCCTCAAAAGATGACAAAAGCAGAGGCAAAGAAGCTGCTGGGGAAAAAAAACGGGAATTAATGAAAACCTTAGTAAAGAAGTGTGCAAAATGTGCCAAAATGCAAAGAAATTGTTGCATTTTAGCACATTCTCCGTTATACTGACCTAGGGCAAGCGGATCGCTTGACTTGTTTTCATAGAAATACATCTTTCAGGATGAATCATGTGGTCTCCAGTCTTCGGAGTCTGAATTCTCGCCGGTTCGGTAATTTTTCAAACACATCTAAAGATAATCAGGGTTTTCTTTACATATCTAAAAGTCTGCTGGCACGTCTGAAAACATTAGGGGGGAGATAATCATTTCGCATGACACTTTTCAAGAGGACAACAGATTTGTCCTGATTGTATGTAGATCCTGTTTAAAATCCTAAATTTTCTCCAACTAAAAAGACTTTGATACGGCCGACATGACCGCTTCTTCTGGTAATAACGATCTGGTTGCAGATACAGTCCGGTGAAAGACAGTTTGCGCAGCTGCCTGTAACGGTGCAGGGCGTTTTTTTATTGAGACGCAGCGTATTTGGCGGGGTGGCGATATTTTGTACACGGGAAAGACCGGTACCGATATCTGTAACAACTTTATTCATGCCTGCAATGATAAATACCTGTTTCGGTCCCTGGATCAGGCAGGCAACACGATTACCATTACCATCAATATTGATCAGCTCACCATCTAAGGTGATTGCATTTGTGCTCATCAGATAATAATCAGCCAGAACGGATTTTGCGAAAATCTGCCGGGCTTCTTCCGGTGATTTGGCAGTTGCACGGTCGATCATTGTATAACTGCCTGATTGCTGCAACGCTTCCATGAGCCCACATTCATTCAGCGTCTGGGATCCTCCCCATGCAATGGAAGAATTGTTTTCAATCATCGGAAGGATTGTATCAAGAAGTGCCTGACTGTTTTCACAGTAGAATCCCTCCATATTTCTTTTCTCCAGATTTTTTATAATACTTTTTGCCTTATGTCTTTTTTCATGTAATAGTGAGCAGAAATTCAATGTGACAGGAACTGTGGCGGACAGTGAGGGGAGAACTATTTATTTGGAAGCTTCGAGTATAGAGGGTATTGTGCCTTTAGATTCTATGAAATTGAAAAAAGACGGAACTTTTAAGTTTAGCTATAAACGTCCTGAATCTCCTGAGTTTTATCGTCTGAGAATAGAAGATAAGGTGATTAATTTTTCTGTGGATTCGACTGAATCGATTGAAATAACGGCTTTATACAGAGATTTTCCTGTTAGTTATGTTATTGCAGGATCAGAAAATAGTGCTAAAATTAAAGAACTCTCTTTGCTTCAGATTGCTTTGCAGAAGAAAGTGGATGCATTGGTAGAAGCATCAGAAAAAGGAAGAATTAATGCGGGAGCTTTTGAAGATAGTTTGCGCTCTGTGATTCAATCTTATAAAGATACGGTGAGAATCAATTATATTTTCGCTGCTCCTAATAAGGCTTTTGCTTATTATGCGCTGTTTCAGGAAGTAAACGGATTTATGATTTTTGATCCGTTTAGTAATAAAGACGATATTAAATGTTTTGCTGCTGTAGCTACGAGTCTTAATAATTTCTATCCGCATGCAGACCGTTCGAAAAATCTATATAATATGGTAATAAAGGGGATGAAGAATACGCGTATGCCGAAGCAAAAAACGATGGAAGTACCGCAAATTAATGAGTCTGGTATTATTGATATAGATTTAAAAGATATGAGGGGGGTAGACCGCAAACTGAGTGATTTGAAAGGGAAAGTTGTATTGCTTGACTTTACGGCTTATCAGACTGCTGTATCTGTTTCTCATAACTTTATGTTGCGTGAATTATATGATAAGTATGCAAGTCAGGGCCTAGAGATTTATCAGGTTTCATTTGATACAGATGAGCATTTTTGGAAGACCTCTGCGGATAATCTTCCCTGGATATGTGTGCGTGATCCGAATGGTGTTTATTCATCTGCTGCCGCGGTTTATAATGTACAGAAGTTACCGACTTATTTTCTTGTGAATCGAAATAATGAATTGAGTGCACGTGATGAAAATATTAAAAATCTAGAAGAAACGATTAAAAAAATGTTATAGAGTGTGTTGGTAGGGCATTTTGTTAATTTGTTATGTTACATAGCATCATTTTATCCTTGACACATATTAATTAAAAGCTTATATTTGCACAAAATATTGAGAAAGAGGGTTCCAACATGAATTGTGTTGGAATTCTTTTTTATTTATATAATAGTAGTAGAAGGCATGTTTATGGCATGCCTATATTTTATCATTAAAAATAAAAGGAGGAATTGAACATGGCTTATATGTCAGAAGAAGGCTACAAAAAACTTTTGGAAGAACTGAAAGAGCTGGAAACGGTGCAGCGTCCGAAAATTTCGGCGGCTATTGCGGAGGCACGTGACAAAGGTGATTTGTCGGAAAACGCAGAGTATGATGCAGCAAAAGAAGCTCAGGGCATGTTGGAGATGAGAATCAATAAGTTGAAAACTGTGATTGCCGATGCCAAGATAATTGACGAGTCAAAACTTAGTACGGATTCAGTGCAGATATTGAATAAGGTGGAGCTGAAGAATGTGAAGAATGGTATGAAGATGACATATACCATTGTTTCGGAAAGTGAGGCTAATCTGAAAGAAGGTAAAATTTCTGTTAGTACTCCAATAGCGCAGGGGCTGCTTGGCAAAAAGGTTGGAGATATAGCAGAAATACAGGTTCCGCAAGGTAAAATTAGTTTGGAAGTTGTGAATATTTCGTTCTAGAACAATCTGAAGCAAACTCATTTATGGGTTTGCTTTATTTATAATCTATAAAACTATGGCAACAATATTCAGTAAAATTATAGCAGGAGAAATTCCAAGCTATAAAATAGCAGAGAATGAAAAGTTTTATGCATTTCTTGATATTAATCCATTGGTAAAGGGACATACGTTGGTAGTACCTAAACAAGAAGTTGATTATATCTATGATTTATCTGATGAGGATTTAGCGCAAATGCATGTCTTTGCAAAGACTGTTGCGAAAGCAATAGAGAAAGTGATTCCATGTAAACGTATAGGAGTCGCTGTTATGGGTTTGGAAGTGCCTCATGCGCATATTCATCTTATTCCTATTAATAGCGAATCGGATATGATTATATCCAATCCTAAACTGAAACTTTCTGATGAAGAGTTTAAATCAATTGCTAATTTGGTTTTTGATGCTTGGAAGTCTAAATAATTTCTATTCCTTTTTATATATATGAATGAGGGACCTTAAAAGTCCCTCTTTTTTATCTAGATAAATTCTTCTCCTAGTTTAATTTGTGCATCATTCACAAATTTTCGGATAGCATTTTCTTCATCTTTTTTGCATATGAGCAATATATTGTCTGATTCTGCAATAAGATATCCCTCTAAACCTTGTAAAACTGCCAATTTGTTTTGTGGGAGGATAATAATATTGTTATTACAGTTATATAATAAAGAGTGTCCTTTTAGAACAGCATTTTCTTCTTTATCTTTTGGGTATACATCATAAAGGGAACTCCATGTTCCTAGATCTGACCATCCGAAGTCTCCTAAAAGGACGAAGACATTATCAGCTCTTTCCATAATGCCTAAATCAATTGATACATTGGGGCATGACGGAAAATTCTCATTGATGAATTTTTCTTCAAGTACTGTTCCATAAATATCTTTGCCTGGTCCTAGTTTGGTGCTTAACTCAGGTATAAAATGGTCGAATGCTTTTAGAATAGTATTGACGTTCCAGATGAATAATCCGGAATTCCAATAGAATTCTCCGCTTTCTACGAAAACTTTGGCTAACTCTAACTCAGGTTTTTCTGTGAATGTTTTGACTTTATAGAAGTCATCTTTACGTTCTTCGTCAATTTGTATATATCCATATCTTGTTTCCGGTCTATTTGGCTTAATTCCTAATGTCACTAATTTATTATTCTGTGAGGCGAAATCTAAGCTATGTGAAATCGCACTTAAAAAATCGTTTTCTTTTAAGATTAGGTGATCGGATGGAGTCACTACAATATTTGCTTCAGGATCAATAGCCTGTATATGGTAGGATGCCCATGCAATGCAAGGGGCTGTGTTTCGCCGCGTTGGCTCTAGTAAGATTTGACCGGGATTAAGTTCGGGCAATTGTTCTTTTATTAATTCTGCATATAAGGCATTTGTAACAATAAAGATGTTTTCTAAGGGTAAAATTTTGTGGAAACGGTCAAAAGTCTGTTGAAGTAGCGTACGTCCAGTTCCAAAAAAGTCTAAGAATTGTTTAGGAAGGCTTTTTCTGCTAACAGGCCAAAAACGACTGCCGATTCCTCCTCCCATGATTACGCAGTAATTATGATTTTTATTCATAATGAAATGTTTTGAAAGTTTTGTGCTAAGGTACATTTTATTTTATGAAAACGAAAAGCTATAACTTAGGTTTTATCTTTTTTATTATTTTTTTTTGAGAATGCTTGTCGGTTAAGAAAAAAAACGTATCTTTGCACCGCAATTGAAAAGTCAATTATGCCCAGATGGCGGAATCGGTAGACGCGCTGGTCTCAAACACCAGTGGATTCA